>WLWD01002448.1_pt1 | contig 71648 bp, 41 predicted proteins | sample 6712731 | NCBI WGS metagenome assembly WLWD01 (sample SAMN12718690, study PRJNA576275) | sponge metagenome | isolation source: marine sponge | host: Mycale hentscheli | place: New Zealand: South Island, Marlborough, Capsize Point | collected 2014-11-01
CAATATAGCATATACATACTTTCATTCGCTATTATAAATAGCTAGCTAAATAAAAAAGAAATTTGTTACCGTGATGAAGGCAGTCTTTTTAGACAGAAATTTGAGTTCGGCTACCAAGAGAGAGCTGTACAATGCCTGTGTTCTCTCTGTACTTCTCTATGTCTGAGTGCTGCACACCTCTAAACAAACATGCTAAGAAAGCTGAACTCCTTTCAGAATTTTTCTTTAGTCTAATGTACTGATAGTTCAATTCAACTTCAGATGGTCCCTAAGTTATGCCCCAATCAATGTATCCATATAATTGGCTAGCTAGCTGCTTAGAATGTTGTAACTAATAGAGAAATACATATCTTAATTTGTGACCGTCTACGGGAAAATCGGGCACAACGCGGCATGCGTAGACGTCGCAAAAAGATCGATTTAGTTCTTAAAATTGTATTAAATAAGCCTAACGAAGGGAACGGTTAGGCGATATATAGCGGGAATGGCTAAAGCTACGGCGATAAAACTTGGAGAGCTTAATATCTGCTTGCCAAGGAGTCTGTAAGTGCAAAAAAAAATTTTTCGTCGGGGCCGCGTTGTGCCCGATTTTCCTGTAGACGGTCACATTTGTAGAATATCGTCATTATTGGATTGAGCATGGCAAGGGGCTTTTCTTATAACAGGTGGGCAAAATTTCTTTACTATTACACATGCCCAAAGCAGACAGAATAATTTGACTAAACATGGCTGGGATCATTAGTAAAAACACAACCACAACTTCATTCAATTAAAAAGTTGTTGCCAGAATAACACTCATTCAATTAACCAGCTTTGCCAGATGAGCAATTAGTACAGTATCTATATTGCCATACACACTTTTAAAATTTCAGGTAGTGGACAATTTATCCCTGAACTTTTTTAGAGAATGTATTTTTTATCTCTTGTCATTGCTAGCTGTTGTTCAGTATCGTTAAAGCACATAAGTGAACCAATAATAATTATTGGAATTAGAAAATAGAAGGACTGTATAAAAGCTCTTACTTCAAAACAACATCGTAATAGCTAACTAAATGCCTGCCTAAGATATACATTTTCATCCTGGTAAAACAAAAAATTGGGGCTGTAGTTAGAGGCTGTGATGTTCCATTTAAATTAGTATAATATCATTAACAATCTGCTCTACTTTTTAAGATGGCTTACATGATGCAGTTTATAAAATGACTTGTTTTGCTGCTCCCCAACAGGATCAGTCACAGGCAAGTTTGAAGTTACAAGATCTGTCATAGGTAAGTAAGAGGCCATAATTAGAGTCCCTCAGCAGGTATAATGAGTGAAGCTCCAGCAAAATGGAACTCGTTACGAGCCCCAATTTGTCTTGATATATCACGCCCACGCTTCTTTGATACTCGTGTAAGCATCGCAATAAATTAAAAGCTACCGCACACATCCGGAATGCATTCTTCTATATTCCATTCTCCAGCCGCTCGCATTTCTACTGAGTTAGGCTAAGTGTATAAATGAAAGTGTTGAAATAAACAACAAAAAGAGTTTAACTGTCTGTTCGCCTCATAATTAATCGTAGCTACATAGCTAGTATTAAAAAGGAGACAATTTTATATCAACTTTATTTCTAAATAAATGGTTAATGGATTAGTAGTAGATAACAATTATCTGGGTGTTTTCCTTCAAACCAAGTAAAGATCACGCATTATTAGCTAAATGGTGGCATAAAGGGTTAAAAATTACAGTATGAATTGACAGTTCTCAATTCACAACATTGAACTAATTCTATAAATAAACAGCCTACCCCTTGCAGAGATGCTAAGTGGATTGAAGCAGCACTTGACATAATGTTTAACATATTGGTTTAAAAATGTCTGCCTCTGATGCTGATACAGCTGTAGATGAATCTCAGTAACCGTGTTAGCTAGACATACGCTATTCATAGGTTAAATCTTTTTTATTAAAGCTTGCAGGAGGAATTGGCATCGTGCTAATATTTTTTTAATATTAATTGGCTTGATCTGGAAAGACTGTAGCTAACTGTAGCTAATTAAGGTAAAACTAAAGAGGATTTAGAATCAAAGATTAGCTGATTGGAAATAAAATTGACGTTCTTTTTTTTGCGTAGTCTACTGTGACGCGCGGAACTGCAAACTAGCTGACCACTGATGGTGTTCTAATCATTACTAAGGGAAAAAACAGCAGACGCTGATAGTATAAATGAAAAGACGATAGGAGCTACTTCTTCAAATATGTATTCTAAACATATTATTATGTCGCTATCAGCTATTTATCACATTTGTTCAGGTAAATATTAATTAAAAATTTCTCACTATAAACTGTGTGTGTTTATGTTAATAGCATCAGTTCCATGTTCCTACTCCTCCAGCGTTCCTTTACCTATTGTTATTCTTGGTGAAGATCGGTTGTATGACGTAGGAGAGAGTCTACAATACCGTTGTCTGCCTGGCTACCAACCCGAAATAATCAAGACAACGAGATGTTTGAGGAATGGTACTTGGTTACTAGATCCAAAATCCCTTGATTGCACACGTATTGAAGGTTAATTGTAAATTGAGTGAGCCTGCGTAGTCTTTGGTGTTGTACATTTTGAGGGAGGGGGGCAGGGAGGGGGGCAGGGGGGTGGGGGGGGGATCAGTTACTTGAATAGCTACTTAAAATTTTGTCTTGTCCCTTGGGCTAGTCTCGCAGCACACGTTCTTTTACCTCTGTAAATATCTCAAGTAATGAGGTAGCTCATAAACACAACCCTCGAGACACCCTCTGGTCTAGTTTAACCAAACCCTTTACCAAACCGCGACGCTCTGTCAAGTAGCGGATTTAGTAAAAGATCTCGCTACGCCGAACTTTACTTGCACCTTCTATTCTAGTCTGGACTAGCGAGACCCTTTAAGGAACCGCTGTGCGGGTCTTCTAGTCAGACTAGACACTTTCCTAGATAAAAGAGTAAGTGGGCAACTTCGTTTAGTAGTACAGGGTAATAGTTTTAAGTGAAATCCTAACTTCTATTGAATTATTATTGTAACATGCAGAACCTCTTCATCATGTCACAGTTTGGGTGACTCTTGGAGTAATGGCTACGGTATTGGGATTATTGCTCTCCATTGGAACCTGCATGATCACTATAAGATCGTACAGAGACACCAGCCATGTTTACAGCAGAAATATTCCACTGGAACACTCCACCAAACCAAAGGAGAGAATTCCTATCACTAAATATAAGCAGCTACACAATAAGATAAAGTGTCCATACTGTAAGAAAAGTGGACGTCACATACGATCTTGTCCAAGTAATGATTTAGAGTTTCAGGAGAACTTCAAACTGTTGGCCTCACATGTCAAACCACACAGATCTATTGAAAACTAATTCTAAAATAGTTGTCAATGTGCGTTGGTGTCATTAGTAAATATTTATTGTACATAAGTTTCTCAATGTTATTTATTATTACCATAACTAAACTATATAGAATGTATACAGATGATGTAAAAATATTCTTAGAAGCAAAACATTTCAGGACTACTTTTGTTTACCCAATGAACAAAATAAAGTTGTTCTAACTTCTAGTTAGCTAGTAGTTTATTTATGGTATAAGAGCGATAGCTGGTTGATTAATTTGTTTGTAGTGTATATAGTAATGGAATAGACAATTATTTGAATGCCTCCAGCCTTTGTCTAGTTTGTACCTTATATGAACTCGCTTGTTCTCCTGACCTGTTGACTGCTTAGTACTGATTTTTTTTTCTGTTATTTGTTTAATACTTTTTTACCATAATATTTCTACTTATCCAAATTGGCAAAACTACAGGTTCTTTGGGGATGATTGGGGGCAATCGTCTTGTACAGAGTTTATTTAAATATTTTTAGAACGAATGTACCAATAGAGGTCCTGCGAGTGACGTCAAGTAATTATGAGGTGGAGTTTAACCTGTGGAGAGTGCTTGTATAAAGTCTTGTGCTTGGCTGCTGTGTTGTCTGCTGTCCCTAGAGGAGGATACAACAGGTTGCCCTCTATCAAATACCTAGCTTAAAATTGCACCAGATTATCCTGATACTGCTCACCTGCTAATTTAGCGTAAACATTTTCAGATATGATTAGTGCAGAAGCTTGTTACTGATAATTGTAACCCTGATTGGGTAGCCACACATCGATATGGACTATATACAAGGTTAGATGCCAAAGTAGCTTCACAGTGGACTGTTTTATTAGTTTCAAAGTGCTATGGAGGGAGGATATTTGGACAAAGAAATAGTGGACTAGTCTATTTTAATTAATCATGCACTTTTTATTATTAATTGTTCAAATTAATAAAGTGTTTGTTATAGCTAGTTATATTACTTTTATAAGTGAATTTATTCTGGCATACCAAGCATATACATGGAATTAATAAGCAAGAATGGCAGAAGTGAAAACCTCCCTCTGGTGCTGTGATACAATCTGCATGAAGCAAATTCCATGTTTTACTTAGAGATTGCATTGATTGACATTTTTGCTTCTAAATGAATGATTAGTTCTGAGCTACCTACACAACAGCATTTCACCAATATTGAGTTTATTTTAGCAATCAAATTATACAGATCAGCTTTAGAGATTGAAACATCTCACATAAATGTACTAATTCTAAATAGTCCAACTTGAACTGGAAAATAAAGATTATTATAGTGACTGTTATAGTCTGTTGTCACCAAGTGTAGGAAGAAAATTTGGCATCAGGTTAATTATCATGACTGACCTGCACAGCACCTTTTTTCTAATAGACTCGTGACAGCAGATTAGATATTATTGTATTAAAATGTGCATGAAGATAAAAATGTAATTATTGTTATGGTTAATACATTATTTATAAATGCAACCCCACTTGAGCTAAGTCAGCTTTCTTTTACATGCGCTAGCTTAGCTATATAAGTACCTAACCTAAGTTATTGTCAATAATACGATTTTTATAGCTAGCTATTGCAGCTAAGTTCCCTTACTTGTTTGTAAATTTCTATGAACCTGTATCAGTATTAGCTAAAAATTAAATAAAAACACAGTATGAAATATATAGTACATTGTAAAAGAGGGCTGAGAAAGAATAATTATAAAATGATATAAATTATTGCAAGTATGTTTACATTAAACAGCAATCTAGAATTTTCTCTTACCACATTCATTTTCATTTTAGAAAATAAATGCTAGAATCATTGTATGGAAAGTCAAATGTTTTATTAAAAAGTGCTCTATCTACAGTAGAACCTCATAGATCCGAACATCAGACAACCGAATTAACCGGTTAACCCCCCAACCGCGAAGAGACATCGCGATGGGTACGGGGTCGTCATCACGCTGTTTTGTTGTTTTTTTGTTGTTGTTGTTTTTAATTGTAATTATGTTTACATTAAACAGCATTCTAGAATTTTCTCTTACCACATTCATTTTTATTTAGAAAATAAATGCTAGAATCATTGTATGGAGTCAAACGTTCCATTAAAATGTGCTCTATCTATATCAAATTAAGAAATTAAAAATAATATTAATATAACATAGTAAAAATAGCTACTATATCAAACAATATCTACACTTAATCAAGCAATATCTATATTAATATTGTATTGCTAGATTGGCATAAAATTTTATATATAACAAAAGAAATTGAGTAGTACTTGCATAATAACTTAGTGTGAACTCTTCTGCATTTAATGTAAGCTACAGATTACTAAGTGAATCACTTCAATAGAAGTTTACTACCAGTTTCTATAATAAAAAATGGATTAATACGAATCAATACTCATAACTTATATTATCACGTTTTATATACTAGCTGTACAATGCATGATTTGTTCGAGGTGTCCGCTGCATCACTTTGTTTCAATGGTTTTCAGCCATCATGTCCAGGCTCTCTCTCCTGTCCTTATAGATAATTTTTTCCTTCAAAGTCAAAAGTACAGCAACAATATTTCGTAATAAGGGTTCATTAATTACAAGTTTAAAAGAGATTTTAAGTTTATATGAAAGGTGAAATGGTAAAGTTAATCTCATTATTCAACTTGATACAGAAGAGTTTTCCTGCATGAAGAATTATAGATGAAGTATAAATACAAATGCCATGGTAAGACACTTACTAGCAACTTGGTTTTTTTCCTGGAGGAATTATACAATTATAGATGACACAGAATGAGAAATAGAGGCACCATGGTATAGCCTTGGGTACTTGCTAGTTATTAATATTATTATTAAGTATTATTATTAAGTACTATTTTTTTCTTCAGCATGGAAGTTCAGAAATTAACCAAAACCATTATTGATCAAGCTTTAATCTATCTAACTTATTCTAATTATTTTTTTAAATTTGTGAATTATAAATTAATCCAAACTGTAAAAACAATTAGTTCATTAACACAATTAAAAATATGTACTAAAAGAACTCAACAATAGCTATCACTTATATTTAATAAGCTACAGTTCAGTAATATAATGTACAAGTTATAATGGTGCACTCTGTGTACGAGTTAATCGACGCTTTCTTTTTGTCTTCTTTGAATAGCCTTCCATAGTATACTTCAATAGCTTAATTTCTTCTTGAAGTTTAACCATTTTATCTTCTAGTCTATGCCTTGTTTTCTTCATTTCTTCATGAAGTTTGTCAGAGTTTAATTCCTAACATTAATAATAATGATATATAAAAAGATAAGCAACATGAGTATTACATTTTTATGACTTGATCATCTTCCAGTGAATCATATGTTTTTGTAAACCCTAAATTATATAATAAACATGCAAGAATAAATAATCTTCTTGTACTGGGTTGTGAATATTTACTCATCATAATTATGAGCTGCTACCACAAGTTAGGACACACCATTTTGAAAGTTAAGGGTGCCAATTGCATCACTCAAAAAAGTTACTGATGAGACAATAGGTATGCCTAAGTGTGCCAATAATAAGTATCATGATTAGATTGTACATATTCAGAATCACTTTTGTACATAGTATTTTTCATCACAAAGCAAAACTTTCATTCTCATTGTCACAATAAAATACATTATAAGCTACAGCCCATTTAAATAGTTTTCACCTCTAGTTTTCCTGAAACTAAAATATAGTGTTTAGACCTGTATTAATTTATGATACAATGAAGCCAAAGTGTATTCTCCATTTGTCAGTGCACTTTCTATAATCAAAATGTACTTGCTATCTTGGCATTGCAGAAAACTACATTCAATATTCAATTTTTAAGTCCATTTTACAATATACTCAAGTAAAAGTGTACCCGTCCATTCAGCATTGAGGTATACAAAGTTTAAATAAGTACAAAACCATTATCAATAAAATTATTATATCACATCATTGTTGTACTATACTTCACACATACTATACATATCTACAATTGATTAAAATTTGTACACTCATGGGAGTGTCTTGCTTCACAATATGCCATTAACTCATTATATTTCAAATAATATCACCTATTATTACAAGAGTTACTTAAATGAGGAGACCAATTTAATACACAAATAAGATGACTCGGTACGTGTAACCAGAGCAGTCTAGATGTAATTGTACTATATAATTATAGCTGTTAGTTTGTTGTTGTTGTTTTTATGTGAGTGCCAAAATTTCTTTAATCATTATAAAAAAAAACTGAATCAGAAGAGACTAGTTTCTGCAATAGGTGACAGAACATTAAATCATTATGCCAAAGTTATATTATAGCAAAAGAACTAAAAATGATAATAAAGTTCCACTTACTATTAAAAACATCCTACAACTACTCTGAAAAACAGCTAGAGATATTAAAAGCTGTAGTGCACTCGGATAAGCCTACAGTGTATCACCAGAATATTGTCAAATAAAAAATCTCTAACACAAAGTATACCTTCAACTGCTTATTCCTATCCACATCTTCAACATCAGTATATTGATTAACAGTAATACCAAATATCCTAGAATACAAATGCATTGTGAACCAATGCCACCATCTTGTATCCTTCTTGTATGTAATGGTTTCTTTTTTATCCTTTGTACAACAATTACAGCAGCTCCTTGGAAGTAGTGTTTCCATATTCAAAGCAAATTCAATCTACAGACCGAGCAAGAAAATACATAAACCCTCACTATAATTCAAGTAAACATGAATTTCAACGTTGAAGGAATTGTTTTGAAATGTAAAAAGAAGTATTAAAGTTACTTACTTAGTAATAACGGTTGTTTATGATCATTGAATTAGTCTTTAACATGCACAATACTGAACAGAAATATTGTCATTGTCTTATAGCTAAATCTATAGTGATATTCAAAACTTACTCTTAATTTTAAGCTTCTTAGTTCAGCCTCTTGTTGTATTAACTTAACATCATCAATAGCCAAGCCAGTCTAGAAGTAAATATACATTTTAAACTGGTTACTCATACCACAATCCCAAAATATTGTTCAAATTTTTGACAGTTAAAGATATAAACTTGATCAAAACATTCATTACATACAGATTAAATACTTACAAGCAAATTTGACAATAAAATTGGCATCAGTATCAAAAACAAAATCCACATTGGATACGACACTCTGAACAGTGATATTTCTGCAAGATCTCCATTTTGAGATACATTTGCTGAAGAAAGATGGAAAAGATTTTCAAAATCAAGTTCTCCTGTAGTCATGGTCATAACTTTAATATGAGCAAGTCCAGGAGTGAAAAAAGGAGACCTCTGAAAAATATGAGTGAAGATTAATCACAATAGCCATACACATACACATTCATTAAGTGTATTCCTATATCATACTGCTAAAACTTTCAATAGTTGTAATCAGCCATTCATAATACAGACATCATTTTCTGGGTTTAAAAAATCATATGAACAATTGTATAAGTAAGCAATAGTATAGGAGAGTAATCGTGAAAATCATTCAATATACAAAAATTGTTCTTCAGGGATTACATTATAACTTATAGCAATGTTGTAATATGTTCTTCTTAACTGTTTTTCTTGTTTTACACTTAATGAACAAGTACCATTTCTAACTCTTTCACTTTCACTAATGGACCGCTTGAGAAATTATGAAGGGATTGAGTTTACTTAGTTGCAGAGCAAACACATTTTGGAGCACTATATGAAGCTAGATGATTTAACTCCCTTCTCAACTGTCAGGACTGGAATATCGGGGCACTCGTTTGTGATTTATGTCTGGTAGTACTCAGAACAGGGACCTTATTGTAAGTGTCCTGACCAAACCAGAACAGTTGGCCACTACTATGCCATTCTTTGAATTTCATCAGCTTGGTTAGTTTGCCGACCAAAACAGTTATCTACTTTGTATAGTTTCATGTGAGGATGAATGAAGTTAACGCTTTTGAAAACCTCTTCTTATACAATAGAACTACATTAAGTAACTAACTACAATCATAGCTATATGTACATTAATTCTTAATTAATGAGAATTCAATTCATAGAGTCTTTTTTAGGTATGAAGTGATTAATTATTGTAATTGATTATTGAAATGCAATTATTGAGATTGAGATTTAAATTGCAAAAGTTAGCTTACCTCAAAATCCAAGCCTGGAACATAGAAAATCATATAAAATGAAATTGAAAATGCCACCACTAATACTGTGGTCAGAAGAATTGTTTTCCCAAATGTGAAGAATATTTTTTCAAACATGATGATTTGTAAACCTGAAATAAAAAATTGTAAAAATATAAAATAACATTATAAGCCTCATAAAAGTTAGAACAAATTTACATTACTATAGGTACAATATTGATATAAGGTAATACTAATAACTATTACTGTAATCACCTCCAGGTAGCATTCGTAGATATATTAGTAAATTTATCCATGCTAGGAAAACAGCAACTGAACCAAGCTGCCACTGCCATGTTGAAGGACACAGGCAGTTTGAAAATGAGGAGACAAACATTATTGAAAAGATGAACAAAACAACGTCCACATAATTTGTCCAATCAGCCAGATAATTAGATTTCAGCATCAGAAGTTGACCAACTTCAATAAACAGATGAATAATAGATATGACAATTATTGCAACAGCAACTGCTATCAGAGAAACTCTCTCAGCATAATTCTGGCCTGTATAATAATACCAAAAATATGCCCATAAACTAAAATAAGTAATTATTACAAAAAATATAATATAAAATATTGGAGAATTATACTCATTTAATCGCACACTCTTGACTTGTCTTAGAATTGGTATTTGATTTCTTATATAGCTACAAACAAACTAGAAATGTTCTCAATACTGCAGTGACGGTGAACCATCTAGAAAACTATAAGAAATCAATTGAAAAAAATTATATCGTTACAGAGAAAGGACAATTATTTATTAAGTCTACACATAAAATGTTCTCTATTCCTCTAATTCAAGTAATTGTCAAAAAATACAGGTGTAACAAATCACACTATGGATAAAGAAACAATACACACACAGTTACATTTAAATTTCCTTTGCAAGCACCCACATTAATTATTATACATGGTTGATTAATATATTCTATATGACTAACCACATTGGCCACATTGTACATTGGAAAGTCCACATTGTAGTTTTGCTCCTTCATTAGAACAAATCTGGTTCCCAGTAAAATAATCAAAATTGTTACTTTCATTCGCAAATGAAGCTGCAACTAAAAACAAATCCATGTTTAAATAAAAATAATTGCTTTACTTTGTTTAACATTCTGAAGGGTTTTCTTACCACATTCATTTTTGTGTAGGTAATAAACGCTAGAAAGATCAAATTTACTACCATCAACTTCTCTACCTACAATATTAAATATCATGTAAATAAAAGATATTTATCACTGCTAAATGATGCTAGGGATAATTAATAGAGTACTGACTTTTAAAGAACATCAATGTTTACATTAAAATTTAATTAGAGTTAGAGAAACACAACACAATCATAAGTACAATACTCTATATTATGTGGGCCCAATAATTGAGAAATAGAATTACAAAAAAAACATGTTTAACTCACATATCCTACTCTGTGGATTTGGAGACACAAATGCATAAATAGTCAGAAGAGCAACAAAAGCACCGTAAACAAGTAGTCCCAGCAAGTACCATGGAATCCCATAAGTTTTCCATTTCTTTTTAACTAAAGCTTTTGCTAATGGATGATCAAGTAAATCTTTACAATTATTTTCAGCCTAAACAAATTGATACAATAGATAAAGAAATAAGAACAAATTGAATAATTTGGTAAACCTAACATATACCTAAACTAATTGTCAACTTATGATCTTTATTTGTTTTAATAAACCACCAAAAACATGGTAGAAAAGTAAACAACAACATATCGTATTCTACTGTACTTAGTATTTTCTGAAACATAATTGCCAGCAGATTTTTCCCTTGCATTCATGATTCAATTTCTCTCACGAAAATTATTTAACTATTAAACATGACAAATTGTTTAATTTTGAATCCTAAGATTTGGAGTTGTGTGTTATACAGAGAGGTTGTGAAATGTATAGTTTACTTTTCAGTGCTATACTAGCAGTTTTATATGCTAAGTTTTATTAACGATTCATCTTGGGTTCGTATTTTGTGAGTTTAAATTTGTACAATGGATACTTACCATAAGAAGCAGTGGATGGGCTTGTTTTTTATCTTCACACCACCTATAGAACATATTTTAATTGATAAATATTATAAAAATTTACAAACTTGTAGAAAAATCCGACTATTTTGTATAATGTATTAATTTAATAAAGGTTCTATAGATGTTATGCAAATGTCGTCCCACTAATCAATATCTGTACTGTAAGATCCCATAGTTAAGATCATGTTGTTTAATAGACATAATAAATGAAACAGCATTACTTGGATAATATCAAATTTGAGGTAGTCATTTTTTTAATAAACAGCAAGCTATTAGTGCTGTTTCAGTGCAATAGTTACATTATAAATAATATCACTAGTGATGTGCTTGAGCACAAATGGCGAGCGAGCCTAAAGACTATACTGTTTTTATATGAATGATTTTGACTTCTAACACTGAAGCTACTGAGAATAAGGTTGAGTTTTTTTAATTATGCATACACGGTAAAGGGATTTCAGTGCCATAGTAACAACTCACTGCAACCATTTGTATTGAAGGAAAAAAAAACAACAAAAAAATACACGTTATTTATACATTTTCTTTGTGATATTCTTTAACTTAGTAGTGGCTGTAACGCACAATGCTTGGACACAACTGGGCATACACCTACACGAGACTTACCTTCGCGGTTAGTCTAGTGGACAATGAATTTTCAAGTAAAAAATACTGTTGCGTACGGCTTATAACTATGACAAAGAGCGCATTTTACCACCACCACTAACTCGAATAGAAATGGAAGTCCCGTAAGTTTTCACGTTTTAACTGCACCCGCAAAAGAATTTAAAACGGTAAACAATTCATTTCTAGTGTGATACGGTTACTGATCGATAAACCAGAGGATTCTGTTTAGTGAAGTTTGGAATGGGGTCGACCACCGAACTAACACAAAATCATGAGGGTCAAATGATTTAGGTATGTCAAACATATATATAAACAAATATCCCTAATTTTCAATTGAGTTACCCCTGATAGTGTCTCGCTCGCTTCGCTCACTTGCCAATTATTTAATTTCACAAAAATACGTCACTTTTATTTTTGAATATTTTTTTAAATAGAGAATTTAATTTAAGGTTCAGTTTTTGGTATTTGCATGTACAGATGACAAATTTATAGTAGTACTAATTTAAATAACTAACCTACTCCTATATAGTGTGACTGATTACTTTTGACTTCACTCTTTGAAGACATATGAAACTAAACTAGAAGAACTCTGGCCATCTAAATAAATTACTATGATGGTATTCTAGTACTTTTTTAGTTTCCTGAAATGTTTTTTTATTAGACAAGCATGATGTGATAAAACCTTAGCTAGATGTGTATAAAATTAGTTTTAACTAGTTGATCACAAACCCATCATATTGAAGAGTAACTAGCAATGATAATTTATTTAAAAGTAAGATGCATAAATTACCCATTCGTAAATGTATGCATGTGTATGTAGCTATGTATGTATTTATGTGTGCATATGTGTGTGTATGTATGTATGTATGTATGCATGTATATATGTATGTATGCATGAATGTATGTATATGTATGTATGTATGTATGTATGTATGTATGTAGCATTTGTAGATGTCAGAAAAAATCAGCTTACTTAATCCTAAAAATTATTAAAAGCAAGTTGATCGGGCCGATTAAGTTAGCAATAGTCAAAGCTACTGCTTGGAAAGTAAATATGTGACCGTCTACGGGAAAACCGGGCACAACGCGGCGTGCGTAAATATCGAGAAAAGATCGATCGATTTCTTAAAAATGTATTGTTTCAAGCCGACGGAAGGGAACGGTTAGGTCTATTATAGCGGGAACGACTTAAGCTACGACGATAAAACTTGGAGAGCTCAATATCTGGACGCCGACAACTCCGTAAGTGCAAAAAAAAATTTTTCGAAGAGTGCCGCGTTGTGCCTGGTTTTCCTGTAGACGGTCACATATCTAGATGCTAATGAATACATAAGTGCAAAAATATCTTTATGTGGCCTACATCTTGCCTCATTATCCAGTCGATGGTCAATTACATACTTTTGTGAGTGCATGCTATGTGTTATCAATTTCTGACCATTTATTAAAACACTAGATTGAAACTTTCTCACTTAATGTGGTCAGAGAGAAGCAAAGGCAAAATGTAAACTAATATTAGTTGTTGCCAGGGAATCGAACCCAGGACCACTGGCTTTAGCCACCAGTGCTCTAGCCACTGACTACAACAACGTGAGGATCTTGGAAGTTGTGTGTTGTTGTAGCTCAGTGGCTAGAGCACTGGTGGCTAAAGCCAAGGGTCCTGGGTTTGATTCCCCGGCAACAACTACGATTTTTTCACATTGTGCCTTTGCTTCTCTCTAAACCCCTTTAAGTGAGAAAGGTTGTATGTATAATGCATGTAAAAAATCGTAATCATGGAACAGAAAAGAATGACTGATATAGTGGAGCACTTGGTAATTCCATTCCCAGACACAACAGCTTATTAATGCAATCTGATCAAGAGTAACTTATTAATTCTCAGCACGGATAGGGTTATAGTAGTCGTCCTGTCTGTTTGTCTGTCTGTCTGTCTGTCTGTCAGTCATGCTCTGATTTTGGAGATTAATGACAATTAACCATTGATTTAGGCATGAACTTACTTAGAACGAAGATTTAGGACCTTTCATTGTGCTACTTTTTTTATTTTGGTCTAATTGTTGAAAAAACGTGAAGCTTTCAGCTCCACGTAGGTACCAGCTTTTGTTGGTAATGCCCCTGTGGGGCCAGCCGGTGCTACACCCATTCAAGAGACATGATGAACATTACATGATTTGTATATGTGTATGTGTAGTAGCACAATGTTCGTGTGCAATACTTTGTGTAATCACTAGCTAGCGTTTCTTTATTAGGCTGTATTGGTGCTCCGTCTCTAGGCACCAAGGCGTCTCATCTCCCAGTCGCCTATTCATTCGAGTTCCATGTACGCTGTATGTCCTGTGTTTCGAAGACTAATTAAACTTAACCTATTGAGACCGGGGTAGATAGCGGCTGGAGCCAAATAGGCCTGGTGGCAGTGGAGACTACTTATCGAGCGGGAAGTGATAGAGTTAGAAGTAAGTCCTTCCCCCACAAAATCGGTGGCAGCGGTGGGATTCTATCTTTAAAGGAGAAGTTGCCGCCAGCCCATCGACATCGAATCAACCGATTACCAACTTACTAACTGTGAGAGCAACGCCGGCGCCTCACAGCTGACTTACTCGTTCGGGGACAATTAAAATTCGACCATCCGAACTTAATTACCAGATCCAGGAGGATTAAAGCCCACCTGCAGATCACAACTACTGCGTATTCCAGAAGGACTAAACCCCATCTGTGGATCTGCAACCGATTAGGAGGAGATAAACTCTTCTGCAGTCGACCACAACGTCGAGATCGATTCGCAAGCTAGCCAAATCGAGTGGCTAAGCTGAAGATCAACTACAGCAGCATCAGCAGCCAGAGGTCACCTCTCTCCAAGACAGCCCTGACTGTGGGAGCGAACTTGGACACCGACGTGAAGAATTGCATACTTTCGAAGTGTTTCATTAGTGAACTCTGTTGTTGTTGATTACTGTAATAAATCTATTTATTCACTTATTATTCCTGTCTATTCTGTTTTACAGGCTAACTTCTTGAGGACTCACAACCTGTCAGTATGCCTCTAAGAAGCAGACCAAGAAAGTGATTCCAGCCCAGGCTCTACCGGAGCTACCGCCCAGCGACAATGAGTCCGAGGCAACGGCTCGAGGTGAGGGCAGGGACCATTTCGATGAGGAGGTGATGGGTTTGCTGGAGCCTGCTGTTAGTAGAGTTAGGGCCCCTAGTGTCACACCGACCCCTAGTTTATCTATTCCAGTAACTACTACAACCATAGGCGTAGCAAGCGGTACGGCCGGTCCGGTTTTGGCCGGACCACTATTTGGCATGCGGCCACGCCCACAATTGCGTCATGCTGTTAAAACGTGGCACACGTCCTAAAAGCGGAGCTACTGCTGCTTTTCTTAAGAAATGGAACCAGTCATTCCAAGTACGCCCCATCAACCACCTGCTTCGTTCTCATTCCCGAAGCGATCCTTTGGGAAGAAGGTACCTGTGCTTCGTAGCTTTCAGCATGCTTGGTTTAAACAGTGGTCTTTTCTTCATTACGACGAGTCGAAAGATGTGGTGTACTGTCACACTTGCCTCGTCTGTTTTATGGAGAAGCGTCTGAAGTCTGCTAATGCCGACCCTGCCTTTGTAAGTTCACTAAAAAATATCATTAATTTTATCATGTTGGTATAAAAAAGAAGCAAGTTGCTAAAAAATATTTGATTGTTATTATATTTAAAACTATCAGGTATCTAGAGGGTTTTGTAATTGGAAGGATGGCACCATTGCTTTCAAAAAGCATGAGAAAAGTGCATGCCACAAGGATTCTGTGGAGGTAATGATTGTTCTTCCTCAAACAACAAAGAACATTGGCGAGCTTTTGTCACAACAGAATGCAATTCAGAAGAAAAAAAACAGGGATGCTTTGCTTTCCATTATTAAGTCCATCAAGTTTTTATGTCGGCAGGGTCTGGTTCTGAGAGCGGGTGGTGATGGATTTGATGGCAATTTTCAACAATTGCTGTTAATGAAGGCAGAAGAAGATTCAAATCTAGCAGAGTGGCTGAAAAGAAAAGAAAATGTCTATACCAACCCTGAGATTCAAAATGAGATGATAAAGACCCTTGGTATAAAAGTTTTGAGAGATATAGCTTCTGATCTCCAGAACTCACCTTTTATATGTATTATGGTAGATGAAACTACTGACATATCAAACAGGGAGCAGTCAACTATTGTAATTTGCTGGGTTGCAGAAGATTTCCAGGTGTATGAAGAGTTCATTGGTGTATATAATGTTCCATCCATTAACTCTGCAACTCTTGTTAGTATGATAAAGGATGTAATGGTTAGAATGAATTTAAGCATCAACAGAATTCGAGGCCAAAGCTATGATGGTGCTAGTGCAATGAAGGGTAGTAAAGGTGGTGTTGCAACACAGATTAGGGAATTGGAGCCTAGAGCTGTGTATACTCATTGTTATGGCCATTCACTTAATTTAGCAGCTAGTGACACTCTAAAGGAATCTAAACTAATGAAAGATGCTCTAGACACCACTTATGAAATTACGAAGCTGATCAAATATTCTCCTCGCAGAGATGAGATATTTCGTAGGTTGAAAGAAGACATGCCTCCTAATTCTACACCAGGAATTAGAATCCTCTGTCCAACACGATGGACTGTAAAAGCAAATTCCCTTTCTAGTATTATTAGTAATTATGAAGTGTTACAATGTACGTGGGAAGAGGCTGTTCTAGTTACCAAGGATACCGAATCGAAAGCAAGGATAAGAGGTGTCTCAGCCCAGATGAAAACATTCAGTTTTATTTTTGGAGCAATACTTGGAGAAATGATCCTCAGACATGCTGATAATCTTAGCAGTACCCTTCAGCACAAGTCTATGTCTGCAGCTGAAGGTCAGCAAGTTGCACTTATGACGGTTCAAACTTTGAAGAGAATTCGTAGTGATGAATCATTTGACTCTTTTTGGGTTAAAGTTAACCGATTTGTTGAAGATCATGAAATTTCTGAACCAAAGTTACCTCGACAAAGAAAGCGACCAAGGCGGTATGAAGAAGGATCCTTAGATGAGCATGCTCATGAATCACCTAAGGATTATTTCAAACAGCATTACTTTGAAGCCCTTGATCTGATTATAAACTGTATCCTCAATCGATTTGACCAGCCAGGATATAAAATATATTCATCATTGGAGACTCTTTTGATGAAATCCTGCAAGGGAGAAGATTTCGAAGACACTTTGAATGAAGTATGTGCATTTTACAAGGATGATTTTGATAGAAATCTGTTGCATACTCAGTGACAAACATTTTCTGTTACATTTTCAGAAAAATTGCATGGATGAGGTGTCCACAGCAACAATTTTTGATCTGAAGAAGTATTTTTCCTCCCTTTCTAGTTGTCAGGCAGGTCTGATTTCTCAGGTGTCTCGTTTAATGCAGCTAGTTCTGGTAATGCCAGCGACAAATGCTACGTCAGAGAGGTCCTTTAGTGCTTTGCGGCGAGTTAAGAGCTATCTGCGCTCTACTACGGGACAAGAGAGACTAAATTATTTAATGCTACTTCATGTCCATAGTGACAAAACTGATAAACTGGACTTGAAATCTGTGTTAAATGATTTTGTACAGGATTCTGCCCATAGGTCAACAATTTTTTCAAAATTTTAATTTATTCCATTGTCTTTCATCTATGTATGTAGTTAAATTAAATTAAATTTTGTCTTGATTATAATGCTTTTTTTGAAATGGGCATAGCTTGTATGTTTGATAAATTATGATTTATGACGACAGTGTCATCTAGGAGATTTTCTAGAAACAATAAAAAAGAAAGCACGCCCACTTCCTGTTACACCTACAATAAACCACACCCACTTCCTGGCCGGACCACCTCAATTATGCTTGCTACGCCCCTGACAACCACTGCCTTCCCTAGCAGACCTAAGGCAACTACCAGGGTAGAGGGAGCGGTAGGTGGAGAAGGAGTAGTGGGAACGGGAGGTAGTGCGGGAGTAAGAGACAAAGATATGGAGCCAACAGTTACCCTGAGTGCTACGCTTTTAGAAAGTTTATTTTCCAGGCTAGGGGATACTTTAGCAGCCAGACCCCTACCCACTGCAGGTGCAGCAACGGTCGCCCCTGATTTAGCTCACATAGCCATGAATATAGAAGCCATTAGGGACCTTCCCCAGTTTAAAGAAGGCGGAGATTTGTCCATCTATCTTAGAGGGCTGGAGGCTGAGTTGACAGAGTTGGGCATAGGCAAAGAGAGGTGGAGGGCCATACTATTGACTAAATTGCCAGCTAAGGTTAAGGAGCTGGTAGTGGAGTTAATTGAGGGAAGAGCGCAGTATGACGTACTTAAGGAACATTACTAAAGAGGGTAGGAAAGTCAATCCGGGAGTTGGGGGTGGAGTTATTTCCGGCTCGCCGGAGGTGTCAGAAAGATAGAGTGGAGAGGGCGCGGGAGATTGTGGCCTTAGTTAAACGCATTGGCATGCTTTGTCCAGACCTCCCTTCAGTCAAACTGTTTATGGCTCAGAGCTTTTTTTATTCGGAGCTATCTGCAACTGAGTGTGGTATGATTGGTGGTCAGAACCCTACCAGTTTAGACAAACTAATCGATGCTGCAGGCTTACTTAAGGAAGCTAGTGTTGTGGGAAGCAGTAGAGTAGAGAGCAGAGAGAGAGGGAACAGAGAGGCTGGAGAGGGGCGGGGTCCTAGATGTTTCATATGTAGAAAATCGGGCCACTAGGCATTCCATTGTCCAGATAGGAAAGGGACGAATAGCGACAACCACAAACCTAATACCACTAGTACCACCAGTAATAAACCTACCACAAAGAAGACTAATTGGGCAGGAAGTAGTGGGAGTGTAGAAGGTGTGACATTGGAGGGTGAGGTGAACGGCATTCCATGTAAGGTCATCCCTGATACAGGTGCAACAATAACTATTGTCCCACGAGAATACGTGCCCACATGCCAACTACTTGATGAGTTCGAGTACATACAGGGAGTTGCAGGAGCCCCAGTGAGAGCACAGTGTGCCAGGGTGAACTTTAAGCTGGGAAAGGATCAGTTTAGGCTGAGGGTTGTGGTTGCATCCGATAAGCTAAATACTGATAGTGTACTATTTGCGATACCCCTGGATAAGGAAAGTGCTAAGAAGCTGTTACTGGGCGCAGCCTCTAGGGCTGGGCACTCCGGTGATACCCCGGATGCCCAGGGCGGAGACAAGACCATGGTTGACTCTCCGTCACTTCCTGAGTGCGCATCCCACGCGTTCAGTGAAGAGCAGCGTTGTTTAGCCATAACTAGGAATCAGACTAGAGAAATAGAAGCCAATAGGGTAAGGGATGGGGAACAAGCTAAGAGAGAGGCAGGGCTACTCACAGGGATACCCACTATAACCTCAGAGGAGGCGAGGCTAATATTAGACAGTCTGGGACGGCTAGACAACAACAAACCAGCTGAGACGAGCTCACAGCTAGAGGATAGTGTTGTAGGGACTGGGTTTACAGAGGGTAAACAAACGAGCCAGGATGACAACACCAACAATAACAATGCTAGTGTAGCTAACGGGGTGGAGCCTGTAGTAGACGGGACGAAGGCACTACAGAGTGGGTGTGCCCTAGACCCTGATGCTCATAGTGAGACAAAGCCCACACCTCCTGGTGCAGGTGTGGCAAGTAAGACCACACACCCCGGAGGTGTGGCAACCCCCACAAGCCTTTCAGGTGACTTAACCGGGTTAGGTAAAGAGACAGCGAGTGTAGGCAGTTCCAAGTAACCCAGGGAGACTAAGTCAAAGGGGAAGGGCAGGAGAAAGAAGGGCACACAGCCTATCTTAACCAAGGGGGCGTGCCCCAACACGACCAAACAGACAGAGAGTCTGACGTCTACAGGGACCGAGTGTCCTAACCAAACCAAGACAGAGTGTCTTGACTTACAATTACCCGATGACTGTTCGGGAGAGGCAGACGGGAAGAAGGAGCTTGTGATGACGCAAAATGCAGATGAGAGCTTAGGCGGTTGTATACTTCTAGCTAAGTCATCGCTTAGGGGATATGGGCTTAGGGATGGAGTACTAGTGCATGTAGTAGAGTTAGATTGTGGTGAAGAAATTGTTAGAGTAGTAGTACCTAAGGTCGACAGAGGTAGGCTTTTAAAACTAGCACATGATGATGGAGGTCATCTTGGGATCAGAAAGGTGAGGGAGAAATTGAACAGGTTGTTTACTTGGCCGGGGTTGGCTAGGGATGTGACTACCTATGTTAACTCCTGTGACACTTGCCTGAGAGCCAACAAGGGTGGGAACAAGCCTCACAAGTTGTTGGAAAGACCCATTCTAGATGAGCCCTTCCGGTCTGTAGCGATTGATATTGTCAGTCCTTTACCCAAGGGGAAGAAGAGTGGTGCTCAATATATCCTCACCTACGCCTGCATGGCCACCCGGTGGCCAGAAGCAGTGCCCTTGAAAAATGTTACTGCCCCTGAGGTAGCCGAAGCCTTTGTCAGCATAATGAGTCGTACAGGTCTTCCCGATACAGTGCTCACAGATCGTGGAACTGTGTTTACCAGCAAAGTGTTCTCTCGTGTATGTGAGCTGTTTGGGTGTGGTCAGATACTCACGGCCCCTTACCACCCGCAAGGGAACGGGGTCGTTGAGCGTTTGCATGGTACCCTTAAGCCAATACTTACCAAGGCTGGTCTAAAAGGTCTAGACTGGGTTCGCTTCCTTCCATTAGCACTGTTTGCCCTAAGGCAAATGCCGCATCGAGACTCAGGTCTAAGTCCCTTTGACTTGGTGTACGGGTTTAACGTGAGGGGGCCACTTGATCTAGTTTACTCTGGGTGGGTAGAGGATGTCTGTGAGGGTGTACCTATTACCAAGTGGATAGACAATCTACAGCAGAGAGTGGCAGAACTAACAGACCTAAGTGTATGCAAGAGAAAGCAAGGCAAAGACAAGCAGAGAGAGAAACTTAATCAAACAAGAGTAGAGAGATCCCTAGAAGTAGGTAGTCATGTGCTCATGAAAGTGCCGGGCAGGAGTGGTGTATTCCAAGCTTCCTGGGAGGAGCCTTATAAGGTTGCGAGGGTACTGAGCAAGGTCAATTACCTAATTAAGGGGGATGGTTTACCAATTAAAGGGAGAGTTGCACACATAAATAACTTAAAGGTGTACAAGGAAAGGTGTGTGTATCGGGCTGTAGTAGCAGTAGAGGAGGAGTCTATTGGGGCTGTGGGCAATGGGTTGTCCGAGAAACCGTGTGAATGGTTTAGCCTGAACCAGTTAGACGAGCTACTAGAACAGTATCGGGATACCTTTAGTGAATCACCTGGGTTATGTGGTAATGCAGAGTGCAACATTAACCTAATTCCAGAGGCGCGACCGGTCAATCTTCCGGTTAGACGCATACCATTCAGCTTGAGAGATAAGGCGAAAGAATCCATTGACAAGATGGCGGCAGAAGGTGTTATTGAGAGGGTGAGCAACACAGAATGGTGTAGCCCTATTGTACCAGTTAAGAAACCTGATGGGTCGGTGAGTTTGTGTGGATTTCCGGGCGGTTAATGAGGTGACCCCCAGGTACGACACTATATGCCCACCTTGGAGGAATTACTGGACAGAGCGGGTAATTGCGGTTGTCTAACCACCCTTGACCTAACTGCGGGTTTTCACCAGGTCCAGGTAGCTGAAGGTAGCAGTAACATTACAACTTTCGGGACTCCCTGGGGTAATTTCAGGTTTAGACGCATGCCGTTTGGACTTAAGAATGCCCCTGCGATATTCCAAGCTATGGTAGATGGAGTCCTAGGTGAGGTCAGAGATGTGGCAGGGTGCTACATCGATGACATCCTCATTTATACTAAAACTTGGGAAGAGCATGTGGTTGCCATAAAGAGAGTGCTAGAGTGTGTGAATAATGCGGGGTTAAAGGTTAAGCTCAGGATATGTAGGTTTGGCAGGAAGAGGCTTAGATATCTCGGGCATTTGGTTGGAGAAGGGCAAATGGCAGTGCCAGAGGATAGGGTCACTGCCCTTGCCGAGTGGCCGTTGCTAACGACCAAACGGAAGCTCAAGTCCTTCCTGGGCGTGGTCGGATTCTACCGACGTTTTGTCAAGGACTTCGCGAACCATGCTGCTGTGCTGACACCCCTTACCACCAAGGAGGCATCTGATCGGGTTGTGTGGACTCGGGAGGGTGAGTCTGCCTTTAGTGTGCTAAAATGTTCATTATGTAACCATTGTGTGTTGTCAATCCCAAGTGCGTCGGACCAGTTCATGTTATATACAGACGCCAGCAATCTGGCAGTGGGCGAATGCCTGCATGTGGTCAGAGGTGACACGGAGCTGCCTGTGGGGTTCTTCTCGAGAATTCTGAAGGGACCAGAGCAGAGATATTCAGTCTCTGAGAAGGAGGCGCTGGCTGTGCTGAGCTGTTTGGACCACTTTGACATCTATCTATTTGGACGACTGGTGACGGTGAAGACAGATCACAAGCCAAACCTTGCCCTTGTGAGCGGAAGTTCGGGTTCCACCCTCAACCCCAGGCTGAGAAGATTCTCGCTGAAGCTGCAAGAAAAAGTGGACCAGATGCTCTATGTGCCGGGGGAGGAGCTGACCAATGCCGATGGCATCTCCCGGATATGGTCAGAGGAGGGCATCCTACCAGGTACGGGTCAGCAGGAACCTAACATGACGGGTGGGCAGAGCCAAGACGGAGGTGGGCGTGACACCGTTGTCCCTGAGGAGAAAGAGCTGGATGGGCGTGCCCATCTTAACCAAGGGGGTGTGGGGCCAGCCGGTGCCACACCCATTCAAGAGAGACATGATGAACATTACATGATTTGTATATGTGTATGTGTAGTAGCACAATGTTCGTGTGCAATACTTTGTGTAATCACTAGCTAGCGTTTCCTTATTAGGCTGTATTGGTGCTCCGTCTCTAGGCGCCAAGATTGGGCCAATCAGAGACTGGCACTTAGCTAGCTAGATCACCTGACTGGGCGTGGCCGCCTCTGTCTATATAAGCAGAGGCGTCCCATCTCCCAGTCGCGTATTCATTCGAGTTCCATGTACGCTGTATGTCCTGTGTTTCGAAGACTAATTAAACTTAACCTATTGAGACCGGGGTAGATAGCGGCTGGAGCCAAATAGGCCTGGTGGCAGTGGAGACTACTTACCGAGCGGGAAGTGATAGAGTTAGAAGTCAGTCCTTCCCCCACAGCCCCCTACCGTCATGTAATAATCACATGAGTAAATAATTTCTTGCAGCCCGTAATGTAGTTTGCTTTACACTCAGGGAAGTTAAAGGAATTGAAAGAAGTGAAGCTTCGTGTTGAAAATGTATACCAGTGAGTGTTTCTGGCCTGTTTAGCTTCTTCTCTTATGGAGACAGTGTTTCCATGTACAATTTTCATTGCTCGTGCTATATTGATGCATGATTAATATAGCTAATATATTATTATATTGCTTGTTCTTTTGGTCTGAAAATATATTGTATTACCTAGGTAGTGTGTAGTAGCCTGAGGGTTATCACCTTTGGTGCTTTATATTTACACTGTTATTGTGGCAATAACACAGAGATGATGAAATTGGACACAAAATGTATTCAATCCTTTTTTGTGATATCTGGCTCTTCATCTGTCTAGGTATGCATGTATTTATGTATATTATATATACAGTATATATATATATGTAATTCATCACATATACTTTAATGAGCACATTTTTAACAATACAATCTATGCTAGCAAGCATTTTATAATGTACATTACTTAAATTTTTTTTTAATAGTTTTGTTATGTCAACATACCCACACTCAGCCAGACGTTCCAAGCAAGTAACTTTCTCCTTATCATCTATATGAGTATAATCAAAATTCACTTTTATTGTTTTCTTCCCTGCAGAATGGTCAGTTTCAGTGTATTGATCCATGACATATTTGGCTACCACTGCAATAATGACACAACCACATAATACTGCTAATCCTTCTACTAAGTACATTATTTTAGTTCAGAAGGTGCAATAACACCCACTATGTAGAGTTAAGTACCCTTTTATCATAAGCACAATACAAAACAAAACCCTAAATTTTTTGGCTATCAGGAAACAGCCATTTTACAAAATGTTAGCTTTATTGTGAGAGTGAAGCTCCGTATCAAATTCATTAACCAGACCTTTCCATAACAGTAGTAATAAAAATTTAAAAAATCACATTTCTCTGTCTCTATTTTTATGTTCATCATTTTCATAATATTCTACAAGAGCCAGGTTATCGTAAACTTACTGGACTAAAAATATGATGATCATGTTACACATATCCAAATAAAGTCCACTACCTTCTGGTGTTTTTTTTTGTTCTTTTACTTACTATACTTAAACACTAACAAACTGTCAAATCAAAGTGTTTCTTTTAAAAGTTTCCATTACCAACATGTATTATATTTTCCCGTGCCTATAAAATACTATGGTAAAAGTTATCTTTACCCATATGAATTCTAGTGCTCAAAAAATGGAAACTGGTATTGAGAAACCTTAAAATACAAAAAAATTAGGGGATTTATAGTTGTCCAAAATTATAGTATCTAGGAAAGCCACATTTAATAATTACTCCAAATAGTATGGAAACTTTCCCCATGTAATGGTTCTACATCCCTAAATCACAGCCTCTTTAGACGATACTGCTTTAGTATTATAATAGCAACTGTTACACAAATTATCTTTCACTTGATTCAGTCATTCCCGGTTGAAATAATTATAATAATAGCAATTTCTGCTCTCTTTCACCTATACATTTAAGAAGTGATTTAGAAATGTAGAATCCTCAAATTGAACAAGTGACTTTCTTGTTTCTATACTGATAGAACAATAAATTGTTGAATTAGATTTTCCCTAGTTCTCATACTTTTGGGAGCAACCTTATTTATTATATTTGATGGTTTTTATTAATACCTAATAAGTGTCGATGATATCAGTGTTGTTTATCCACTTCAACTAGTAAGATAATTGCCTACTAGCATGCAGTATTTGTACGTAAATCAGAGACCATTTATCATAATTAAATGTGTAATTTCAATAATCATTATTGCAATGCTTCCTATAATCATGAGAGTTGTAGATGTCAATTTTGGCATCATAATAATACTTTATTTAAGTGAAATTTTAACATCAATGCAACTAACTCAATGTTTATATAGCTCTGTTAGAGTAAGAAAAATTAACTCACTGGGCATATCCTTTATTAGCTCTTTAAAAACTGTAGTTCCACTTTCAGATTCCCATTCACAATTCAAAGCGTCACTTAAATTTTCCTTGCCACTGCTAACGATAACCATAGCGATAGATCTAATAATGTAATACAATAATACAAGTTTTATACTAGTGATGGCTTTTCTAAACCCAATACTTTCTTGCTAAGTTACAATTAGCTGCTATAGTAACTGCCAGTTTCTTTATGTTAGCAAACATTTCATCATTTCATAAATGCTACATATTCATTGGGAAATGCATTAATATATATGTTTTAAAGACTATACAAAGAAAATTATCATAAACACAGTTTCACACTTCCTATTTAATTAACATTTCATAATCTGTCTGTGATTACATTTTACGAAAGTAAATCTTGTGTTTGTATATCCATTGAACAAGTGAATGTGAAAGTGTAGAGTGTTAAAGAATAGCACAACATTAACAACTACCAAAAACTAAACATATTAAATGCCTTTACACAGCTTTTTCATCTACTACAAGTAGTAAGCAAGTCACCATTTAGGGTAAGACTATGAACTGTGTGGTAATTCCTTAGAAACGCATTTTATGTTTTTGTTTTGCTTTGTTTGTTTTTTAATGTTTTGTTTTGTTTTGTTTTTGTTTTTGTTTCTATGTTTGTTTGTTTGTTTTTAAGTTAAATGACATATGGTAAGGGGTTTCAATGCCATAATAAACACTATCCACAAATACATAGTTGTGGAGAGTGTTTCTTATGGCATTGAAACCCCTTACCATATGTGACCGGATTTGTGAAAACCCGGCTAAACGCGGCATCTAAAGTTTTCTAATTTATTCTACCAGTAGGCTGCACGGGGCCTTGGGATGCCTTCCTCCTAATTTGGAAGCTGTAGCACAAGCCGTCTTTGCCCTACTCACTACAACACTTCAGTATTTTTGCTAAACTTATTATTGCTGATTTCGAAAAAACGCCCAGTAAAGGCGTTGCTAAGGTCAGGGGGCGTGCCTTGTGTCCGTATACTATTACTGTGTGTCTCCGGGACACTATGGAATAAACCGGTTACAGGCGGATTGAAAGAAGTCTAAAAGGCTTAATGCAGGGCTCCTTAAGAAACTATGATGACGAGAATTGCGTGAGTACGTGAATTATGTAGAATAGTAAGTGAATTAGTTAGCTACAGTTTTTTCCGGGCTGTTGGTGAAAAGCCCGCCAATAATTTCTTAGCAACTCTCTGTACACGAGTCCAACCGGCTAGTGTTTCTAGCCTCCTAGTGTGAGTTCTAGAGCATGCCAGAGCTTACAACTGCGTCATAAGCTAGAGCTAACTGGTGTCTATCCATTTCTGCCATAAAAAAATTTTCGAAAAAAATCGACCCATAAGGCTTTACCCGGTGATACTGAAAAAAATTGTTTGCCGCGTTTAGGCGGATTTTCCCAAATCCGGTCACATATGTCATATAAAATCTCGGCATTCTTACGTAGCTGGAGTGCTTTTTGTCAGGAACACAGGTCATTTAGATGAAGCTATCACTACTATTGCCAATGACTACATAGCTACTTGTAGTTAATTTTAGAACTAAATAGACTGAATGATGCTTCCTACAACTAGGTGAACGGGATCTAAGACATAACTTTCAAGCTAACTACATGAACGCAGCCTTATTGTTACTTTTGTAAACAGATTTTGTAAAGGCAAATATCCACCTTTATTTGATTCTACCTTGTTTGATGAAGTCATGTGTGCACTATGACTTGCTCGCTATTTGTGCTGAAGCACATCACTAGTTTATTAATAGATAAAGAGTAACAAATGTACAAAGTTTTATAATATTTTAATTATGCAACATAATTTAGTAATCGCAAATTATTCTCTTTTTAACACCTAATATAGTTAATTATAACTTAACCCAATGTTTTGACTTCTTGCCGAAGTCCTCTTCAGGAGAGCCATAGATATTTATAACAGAAATAGATGTTTTGCCTCTTTCAAATTATCTTTATAAATGTTTCAATGGCATAAAATACTAAAAATTTATCCCATATGAATATTTTCATTTTATTAATAGATAACTATGGTTAGATGACTATGGTTAAATAAATAAGTCTTATAAAACTATTACTGTTTGGATGCATTGCTGTACATGTTATAAGAAAGAACACTAATTTATTGCCACTTACTCTCGCTCATATTTAATTCCTGCTTCCAGTGGTGGTAAATTTGTTTTGCTGTGCTTCAATTTGACATCAGAGCCTTCCTTGATCAAAACCTTGGCAATGGCTAAATGATCCTGCTCAATTGCAATATGGAGTGGGGAAACATATTTACTTTGAGGATTCAGCAGAGTTTTGAGAAGTTTTGGATTGTGTTCTTTGATGTTTTTGATAAGCTGCTTCAGTAATCGTTCATACCCACTGTAGCATGCTATGTCCAAAGGTGTCATGCCTTCTGCATTTCTGCATCAATAATGTATTTCTAATATTTTGCTAATATTAGCAGTCTTCTATGCTTTAGCCCCAAAAGTTTTATTCAAACTGCTATTATTATTATTATTATTATTATTATTATTATTATATTATTATTATTATTATTATTATTTCAGCCAAAAAGTAATACAAATTTTTAGTGTCTTACTTTTTACATATTTAATATCACAAATCGTACTCTATTACTAACCTTGAATCCCATCCAATTTGGGGTTGTAGCAATCGCTCCATAGTTTGAGTATGGCCATTCTGGCAAACTAAATGAAGTGCATTATTTCCATCTTTGTCTTTTTCAAGAAATCTGCATGATCTCTTTAATAGAATGTCAACTACTCTGTAGAACAAAAAAAGGAAATGTTGTAGTGTTACTAAACCCTCTCACTGGAATTACTTCCAAGATTTTCATAAGCATGCACATAATTTATATATTATATATAATATATATATATATATAATTTTTTTTACTATTATCTACTTCATATGGTGGGACCATGGTCACTCTGGCCCAAGCAGTTGTGCCAGCCTTGCCAGGCTAAAAATGGACAGAGATTTATCAACCTTTTTGCAATCATGAATCAATGTATTTGAAACTTATCAGGACATATTTTTTTTTTCATTTGATAGATTATTCTGCAATCTAGAAACAATAAATAATAATTTACTTCCACATAGTTGCAGCAAAAATTGCCAGCAAGATAGCCCAGCTTTATTTATAGAACTTACTAATATTACATTTTATTTAAAAATTATATTTTTCAGAGAGTGTGTTAGCACTCTCTATTTAGGGTTGACTACCCCTTTCTCATAGTGGTAATACAAGATTCACTTCACATTACATCTCGTTTCAGTCAACAATAATTCAAAGACAGTGATTAGTGATCTTTTCGAGTAATTAATGATGCTATATAATAAATTTCTAATCCACACAGTACAAAAAAACAAAGTTATGAAAACTTCAAAAAAATCGAGTTTCTACATCAACTTCTTTTTCTCCTTGAACAAACCTAGAAGAAATCTGTAAGCATTTCTGGGACTACTAATAGCTTAAATCAGGAGCACTTTTCAAACGTACACTGCCTAAAAAAAGTCCATTGACAACCATAACAAAATCTGTAAACCTATTGATAATTAGAGTTGTCAAAAAGTTGACAAGGCTGTAGAGGTTATCAAGCTAGTTATCAACTAATTATACACTAATTAACAATTTTGTTACTGTTGTCAATGGACTCTTTTCATGCAGTGTTAGGTCTACCACCTTTCTGTTTTCTTCCTTACGTGACTCCAACATACAGTTGTTTCACAAAGAAGTACACTGTTAAAATGGGTTGCTTAAATAACACCTCGCGAGGTGTTTGCCAGGAGGCACTGCCTGGACACCCCTACTTGAGCCCTTATAACTTCTACACCAATGCATACTTTACCAAGTGAGCTTATATAATAATAGCTTATATCCATTAGTTTCTTCCTTTCATATATCATTTAGTTGCGACTAACTATGGAGATAATATTAGGCTTTAAACTGGGGTGTCCAGGCAGCACCTCCTATTTAACACCAAAACTAAGTTATCCAAACACCCCATTTTTAACAGTGTATCTAGCCTTCCAAATTTCCATGTCATTTAGAGCAGCTCATGTGTGGCTGAACTAGTGCCATGCCTTTTTCATTAATGTTGACGTGTTCATCGGCAGTACAGAGAGAAAAAAAAAGTAGTGTAAATCACTATGTCTTCTTTCCGGCAGCCACTGAATAAAACAGTCTATGCTTGACGTTTCAGAGTTAAACGTTGAGTAATTGTATTAAAAGCTGTCATAGATAAAGCACCTGTTAATCGTTTCGGAAAAACTGTACCATGGAGGCTTCTCAATAATGTATGCACTCTTTAGTAGTTAGCAGATGAAGTAACAGGAACAGAAGTAATGTATCTATTTTCTGTCAACTATATTGGTTCCTTTTCAAGTAAACATTATTTTGATATGGATTAAATAGAAATTTTGGAGTAAATTGGTGTGACATGCAAAAATAAATGTAAAATGGTGACCATGGCCAAAAAACAGTGAAAAATTCATTGTAAAAATTTCATTAGTGTTTATACACAATTTACGTTCTTAATCCCCAACATTTTTTTGAGAATTTCAAAAAAAAATTCATTCTTAAATGTTTTATTTAATTCTTTATTATATTTTTAAGAAAGTGATTTAGGAGTGTAGAATTACCATTCTTAATTATTTGGGCAAATTTTGTAATGCTCATCTTTCAAATTAACACTTTGGCTTTAAAATCCTTGTTTCTGCATGCTTTATTGAGCAACCCTAATTTTTTTCAGCATTTGTGAAATGTTGTTTTCTTTAAACTAGTTTTATATGGCTACACAAAAGAGGTTAAGTTACACCTTCTTGCACAAATTTTAAGTTTCTCACCTATAGTTTCTAAATTTAAGTTTGTTTATTTTAGCATCACCCTGAAGTCAAAGTGCACTGATTATTTAATGGCACCACAGTTGCTTTTTCTCAGGTGCACATATAGTTTGCTAAACAATAATAAACAGTAGAAATTCCATCACAAAAAGTCTAAAAAATAGCAGCTTAATTGATATGTCCTAAAATATATATACCCATCACACATAGCATCATTGGTAATGGTTGTTCACTACTTACTCAAATATAAACATGGCAAAAATGTGTAGCATGTACAAAGAACATACTGAAATTGTAATTAACTCCTGAGAACGTCTTGCTAACTTTACTCAATCGCCAATAATTATTACTTACAAAAAATGGCCTTCTGCAGATGCACAGTGCATTGCTGTTCTTTCATCTTCATTTTTGGCTTCTGAATCAATTGTTTTACAATCTAATAAGTGCCTGACACATTCAAAGTTGCCCCTTTCAGCTGCTATGTGAAGTGGAGTGTTTGAAGATTTGTCAGTGTTGTTAATAATTTCTTCATACTTTTCCTAATAAGATAAGCATTGATTATGTTACCCCAATTGTTTATTTGTTATAGCAATTCAATATATTCACCACTTAATAAAAAATGCATCATAGTCCAATATAGCACTTAAGTATTACTTACCTTTGTCCTTTCTTGAGTTAAAATGCCCTACAAAAAACAGTAAAAAGTATAGTATATCTTGTCATAACCAAGTAGTATTAGCTTCTAATCAACTAAACACCTTTTCCCCAGACTAAAAAATTACCTACTACGTACTTTTAAAAATGTATCATGTCCTTTCTCTGCAGCTAAGTGAATGACATTCTTTCCATTTGCATCCACATCTTTGACATCTACACCACTACCCACTAGCTCTTCATATGATTCGAGATTCCCTCTGATAGCAGCACAAAGTAAAGGAGTGTGTATTTCCTTGTTCATAATAGTAGCATCTGCATGTCTGTAAAAAAAATTAATGAGGTAAAGATTGATTACCCAACACAACTTAATTAGACTAGCTAAGTTAGCAATAATATTCTTCAGAAAATTGTCATTTTTTACATACACTCCAAAATATACATAATAAGTAGAGCTTCAAAGCATAATGACTGCCATTCTCAATGCTACTAACTTATAAATTGTCTAAATCAAATTAAAAATTCAAAGTTCTATTAAAATTAGTGCACAAAAAATAATAAATTTTTTATTTTAACAAAATTTATATTTTTTATTGATTTAATCTAAATAATTGAATGATTCAATTTAAGAAAAGAAAATAATTTATTTGGTTTTATAACAGATGCCACATATATAGGTTAACATTCACTAATAATTAAAACTACACTATTCCATAAATAGTTCTTACTTGCTCCTCAAAAATCCAATCACTTTAACTTGGTTGTATCTGGTAGCAATGTTAAGCGGCGTATTATGATACTTGTCTTCTACATCTTTATACTCTTCAACAAAATGGTTTACCAAAGTTTCATGCCCAAAGTGAGCTGCTACATGGATAGGATAAGTATCATTCTCATTAGGTAAAGATTTGGCTCCTTCGTCACGAAGTAATTGTACTATTTGTGAATCACCTCCCCGACAAGCAAAATGAAGTGGCGTTTTATTCTTGTCTCCCAGAGCATTAGCTAATGTCACTTTGCTTTCTTCTGGGACACTTTGGAAAAACATTTTTACAATCTCATAGAGTTTTTCTAGACAGGCAATATGGAAAGGAGTTAATCCTTCTTTATTTTGACCTTCTTCTTCAGATAAAACACGTACTAACTCTGGTTGTTCGTATTTCTCCAATAATAATTCCACAATGTTTTGGTTTCCACTATTTGTGGCTTCATGAAGTGGAGTGCTGTTAGAACTATTTTTTAGTCCAGACAATGTAGAAAAACGTTTAATTATTATCTTTACCATAGTAATATTTCCTTTTCGGCAGGCTCCACAGAGTATTTTAATCAGAAATTCCTATTAAAAATGTTCAATGTACTTATATGTCCCTTAAAACTGTTTTCTACATCATGTTACACCTATGTTGTACCGAAATATAATGAAATTATATTTAATAGGATGTAATTGTTGATAACTTCAGTGTGTTAAGGGTGGCCGCACATAGCAACGCGCACCGCCTGTAGATCCAGACATTAATTTATTCCCCGCCAATATCCCACCATTCGATAATACGCAAGCAGAAACAATCGCGCAGTAGTAGCAGCAGAAGTATACTTTGCGAAATTGTGATGTTTTACTTTAGCTTCTTGTTGTCTCATAGCCGTTTACAGCAACTCTCCATACATCGTCTGAGCTCACGCGGCAAGGTGCACCAGGCTGCCTCTCCTCCTGTAGCCGTTCTCAGGGCTCTGTGCACCTGAACTCAAGCGGATGGATCCACCAGGCTAGATTTCTGCGGAGTGAAGACTTACCAAGCTGTGCAAATTGAATACCTTCACTTATGGCTATCTCCAAGAAACTGCTCTCTCTTCTGACTCTCTTGTCATTGTTGTATTGATGTTTGTTTACTCTTGATATAGGCAATACATACTAATTGGAAAAAAAATTGCTTGCGTACTCATAGTACGAGACATGGGGGTGGGACTATTTCTTCAGAATTCCGAGTGGAACAAAGTTCCAAATTTAGTATCAGTTTTTCTTGGAATCTAATAATGAGAACGCCAAAAAAAAATTACACACGGGTAAACCTAAAAATAATGAACTGCACCACAATGAGAATTTTTCAATAACTTATAAATAGAAAAAAATTGCGAATAAATCATAAAGTAATTGAAATGGAAAAGAACTCGTTGTCTTGAAGTAGGGTATCTGCTCAGCTAGTAGTGCATAGTAGAGCACCAAATTGCGGAGCTCCAACTTACCGCACCGCTCCAAATAAGTGCTACAAAGTTTTATAACCAGGCCCCGATATTTATCCAGATTCGCTCTAAAATTAGTGATCGGTGCCTTGGGCAGGTAGTAATCGTGCATAGCAACCATCAACAAAAAATTGTGTAGGCGGTGTGCAACTACCCTTAATTCATACTTTACAGCTGGTATCTTAGCAGCTGCCTATAGATAGCTTTTCAGGGAAACTAGGTGTAAAAACCAGTTGTTCATTAAAATCCAAGTTAAGTTGGTCAGAAAAATATCCATGACTGTTGGGCTGCTGAATGCTGCTTGTTGATTGTCATGTGCCACTGATAGCCAGAGTGTCTAAATATTAAAACTAAAGAAGCCAGAATTACTTGGGAGAAGCTGAGGTAAGTACGTAGTTCCATATTTGTTGGCTAAAATTACAAAAATAACTCTGGCTATTTTTTTTTTTTTTTGGTAGAGCTGCAAGCTTGTTCACCAGTTACATTGACCCTGGCATTTTTGTATTAACTCTGTGGTCAACCCCGTCCCAAACTTTATTACACAGAATCCTCCAGTTTATCAATCTTCACCCTTATCATCTAAGGAAATTGAATTGTTCACCGCTTTGAATTCATTTTGCGGGTGCAGTTAATACTTAACACACTGACTGGAGTTCAATTTCTATTCCAATTCATGGTGGTGGTAGTTAATGCACTAATTGTCATAACTATATACTAACAGTATTGTCCTTACTTAAAACCCATTGTCCAATAGTCTAACCACAAAGGAAAATCTTGTGTTGGTATGTCCAGTGAATAAGTGTGTGTGAAAGTGGTATTCATCACAGCTACTGCTTGGCTAAAAAAAGCACAAAATAAATGTTTAACTAACCAATGAATATATTAGCTACTTTTGCACAACTTTATGGCTACTACAGCTGTAAGCATGTAGTTTAGGTTCAAACCTGTGCTGTTATTCCTTAGAAATGCCTGTTTGTTGTTGTTTTTTTTTGTTGTTTTTTTTGTGTTGTTATGTTTATTTAAGTAGAACTGCTGTGGCAAGTATTAGAAAATTAAAATTAATCATAACACAACTCTCCTAGAGCCGGGCTGTTTCATGAGACAAGGCGTTGAATTTGCACCCCAGCTAATGCCAGGTACCCAATCACAGCTGGGTGGACTGGTGGGGCTGGTGGGAGGCAGATGGAAAACCAGATGGAAAATTGCCAAAATGGGGCTTGAACTCAGGACCTCAGGCCCTGAGCCAAGGACACAACAACTACACCACACAGCCATCACACATACATAAATACAAACATACATTACATACATACGTATACAGATATGCTCACATACATGCACACATATGTACATGCACATGTGCAAATGGTAGACAAGCCTCCTTGGTCAGGGTACATAAAACTACAGTACAGTTATAATGATTAAGTTCAACTTAACACTGGTGCTAAAAAATGTTCTAGTTTATAAATTGCATAATATGGAAAGAGGTTAGGCATTTCTAAAGAATTACTGCACAGGGGTGAACATTACTCTGTATTAATACATGATTACTACTGCTGTAGTAGCCAAAAGAGCTGCATAAAGGCAACTATTGCATTTATTTGTTAGTTAAGGGTGGCCACACACCGCCCACGCAATTTTTACCCGGTTGGTTGCTAAGCACGATTCTGCTACTTTCTTTATTTGCAGGGCTACTCTACTATACTAGAAGGATAAATTACCTGCCTAAGATACTGCACACCGACTTTGGAGCGAATCTGAAGGAAATATCATGGCCCCGATGTAAAACTTTGAAACAACTTTTTGGAGCGGTGCGGCAAGTTGGAGCTCCAGAATTTTGTACGCCGCTAGCCAAGACGATACTCTAGGGCAAGACAACGAGTTTTTTTCCATTTCACTATTACTTTATGATTTGTTTACATTTTTTTCCTTTTATAAGATTTTGAAAATTCAATTTGTGGTGCCCTTCTTTTTTTTGTGTTCTACACGTGTGCAAAAAATATAGTCGTTCTCATTATTTGATTCCAAGAAAAACTGATTCAAAATTGGATACTTCTATTCCACTCGCAATTCTTAAGAAATAGCCCCACCCCCATATCTCGTACTACGAGTACGCGAGCAATTTTTTTTTCAATTAGTTTGTATTGGTTCTAAAAAGAGCCCGCCTATATCAAGAGTAAACAAACATCAATACAACAATAACAAGAGAGTCAGAAGAGAGAGCAGTTTATTGGAGATAGCCATAGGTGAAGGTATTAGATCTGCGCAGCTTGGGAAGTCTTCGCTCCGTAGAAATCGAGCCTGGTATTATATCCATCCGCTTGAGTTCAGGTGCGCAGAGTTCAGAGAACGGCTACAGGAGGAGAGGCAGCCTGGTGCACCTTGCTGCGTGAGCTCCGACGACGTATGGAGAGTTGCTGTAAACAGATATGAGACAACAAGAAGCTAAACTAAAACACTACAACTTCGCAAAGTATACTTCTGCTACTACTGCGCGATAGTTTCTGCTCGCGTATTATCAAATGGTGGGGTATTGGCAGGGAATAAATTAATGTCTGGATTTACAGGCGGTGTGCGCTGCTATGTGCGGCCACCCTTAAATGTTCACTTTATGCTAAGCTAACAAGTAGCTGTAAATACACAATACTTTCACCATACACATGTTCACTGGACATACCAACACTAGACTTACCTTCATGGTTAGACTATTGGACAATCGATATCCAAGTAAAAACAACACTGTTGTATAGGGTCGTTAATTTTACTATGGCCACTAAATGAAATAGAAAATGAAATCCGGTAAGTTTATAAGTTTTAACTGCACCCTAAGAGAATTCAAAGCGGTGAACACTTTAATTTCCTAGGATGTAACAGGTAAACTTCAATAAAGCAGAGGATTCGATTCAGTGAAGTTTGGGATAGGGTCAACCACTGAGCTAATTTAAAAAGCAGGGTCAAAGTACAAAAATGGCATACGTAAATCCAAACATATATATAATACTTATTACATGAGTCAGAGTGTGATATGGTGAAATATTTCAAGAGTAGGCTAATTTATTTTCAGGAGCCAGAGGCGAGTGAAAATAAAGCCTGAGAGTGAAATATCTTGCCAAAACACTCTGACAAGTGTAATAAGTGGTTTATTCCACACTAGATATCTTCACTACTGCAGTTAGTACTAGAGAAAGGTAACTCACAGCCTTAAAGTTGGTTATAGGGGCTACCCACACCCCCAGCTGATATTTTAGCAGCTGCTCTAACCTAGTTGAGCAGAGTATAAAGAGAAGGGTACACCTGAGGAAGGTAGCTGTAAAACCCGACAAAATTGAAAAGTTTGGCTGGTTGCTATAACTACAGGGGTAATGAGCTTGTAATAACAGCGTGAAATATCGTCATTGTGAAGATATCTAGGGTGGAATAAATAATACTTATTACATGAGTCAGAGTGTGATGTGGTGAAATATTTCACGGGCAGGCTAATTTATTTTCACAGCCAAAGGTGATTGAAAATAAAGCTTGAGAGTGAAATATCTAGCCATATCACTCTGCCGGGCAGGCTAATTTATTTTCACAGCCAAAGGTGATTGAAAATAAAGCTTGAGAGTGAAATATCTAGCCATATCACTCTGCCGAGTGTAATAAGTGGTTTATTCCACACTAGATACCTTCACTGAAGTAGTTTTTTTTCACCTGTGTAAGGTTAGCGAAAACTCACTAGGGGCTCCCCACGACCCCAGCTGATATTATAGCAGCTGCTCTAACCTGGCTGGGTAGGCTCCACTAAAGTAAAAGTAGCTGTAAAAACCCAGAAAACTTGTACGACAGGCCCAGCCAGGGCCCAGTTGCTATAACTACTCTGGTAATGAGCTTGTGCAGTACAGCCATGCCATGAGATATCGTGGGATACTCATGGGTCACGTACCTAAAAATATCATTGTGAAGATATCTAGGGTGGAATAAATATATATATATATATTATACTAGTATTGTGCTTGTGCACAAATATCGAGCGAGCCTGTACTTTTAAATTACAACTAGATTTATATTTTATATATGATAATGTTTGAATTTTACTTTTCTTGAAGCTAAACCACTAGCTAGTATGACAAAAAAAAAACATTTACTAAAATATAGTTCAGTACTTCTATTTTAACATTACAAATATATAACTATCCCTTTCCTCTAATTTCAGGAGTAATGACAGTTTCTGCAATACAACTTTAGCTGTTCTTAAGTGAAATCTTGAAAACAGGCTTTGTTTTATCTATTAGTAGCATAAACATACAGCCGTTGGCGACCAATTTGAGCTAACAAATACAAAAGTACTTTCTTACCTCAATCAATAATTTAGATTGAAGCCATTCTAACTGTCCTAATAATGTCCAGGATAGTTTGATTTCAGAACCATTTGCTGTAGGTTTTGTGACTTGAAAAAACAAGTATTTTTAAGGACTTGGCAACTATTTTAAGCCTAACTCTGAAATTAGAATTGTTTATGCTGTAGTAGTTTTACAAGAAACTGGGGCAAGCCAAAAAAGCTGTGTTTTTAAGAGAAAAAAGGAAAAGCTCGTCCGTTTAAAGCTCATATGCACAATCCACACACATATATATATCAAACATATACCCAATTTTCAAATGTCTACCCCTAACCGTATCCCACCCACTCCATAACAAATATCCCCAATTTTCAATTGTGTTACTCCGATAGTGTCTCGGTCGCTTCGCTTGCTCACCAGTAACTATTTCCTATTACAACATTTTGATCCATCAACTTACATCATTACAGTTCAAAATCAATTGTGTGATTATGTTGCTAAATGATTTTTCCTCAGCATTGGTTAACTCTGATGGATTATCTTGAAAGGCCAAAAACTCCAACACAGTGAATTTTTCTTTTGTACTTCGCATTTCACGATCTAACAAAAAAACATTACTAAGTTTCTGATAGAATCATTTCCACAGCTAATTTAGCTAATACTTGTATGCAGGGAAATAAAGCTAACAGAGATGTACAAATTAATGTATATATGTATTCTATACAATGATGAGTATCCCATGTACACACTTAATATCCACCCATAGTCAACAGAATTCTATACGACTAGATTTTCGGATAGACAGGAAGAGCCCTTCAGTTTCTTTTTTATCCCCTTATCAACTGAAATGATGTGATTAGGCTCACATGAAAAGAATGGTCTTACAAACTATACATATATAAAGTATTTATATTAAGTCATCTTTTTTTTATTTCACTAGCCATAAACAAATTTAATATAGACATTTTGGCACACTATTAAATATTTGTAGACATACTATTTTTTAATACATTTTGAGCCATTATCGGCTGAAATAATTATAATAATAGCAAATTTCTCATTCTAACAAATTTTAACCTGATGTTACTGACTTCTTACCGAAGTCGTCTTCAGGGATCAACTGAGGTCTAACTCTCCGTGGTGATATACTATAAGTCAGGTTTAATTTTGGCACCAGGTCCTACAAAATGCCCTCATATTGACATTGTATCTGCTATTAAAAGTTTTTTAGTGAGGATAAGGCAAATCTACTAAATGGTAGAGTTTGTAGTATTTTAAGAAAATCTAAGCTACCACAAAATAGTCTTAAAACAAACAACAGCGAAAAGCTTTAAATGAACTAAAACATATATTGTTGATGTAGCCATTCTTCCAGCTGATAAAGCTAGAACTGCAATACCTATGAATAAGGAAGAATACACCATACTTAGCTCACCCAGTTAATACAATCAGGCACTTACAGACTTGTTAAGAAAGATCCAACTAAGACTCCGGAAACTAAAACAGGCCATTTATAGAACTTAAAGGTAAAATCCTAATATGTTATACAACAGCTAAAGACCCACTGGATGTAGACCGCCTCATCTTTATGGTCTTCCTAAGATACACAAGTTAGGAATCCCACTCAGACCTATTGTGTCATGCATTGGATCACCATCTTACAATTTATCAAAGTTCGCATCAAAAAACGATATCTCCATAGTTTAGTAAGACACATCATACATAACAAATTCAACACATTTCATACAAACAGTTAATAGTGTGTGCTTGAGATCTGATGAAATGATGGTGAGTTTTGATGTGTCCTCCCTGTTCACTAATGTTCCAATAAATGAGGCAATATCTGTGATCAGAGATAGGCTCCAAAATGATGAAAATGTAGATGAGAGAACATGACTATCTCCTGAGTGTATCACAGAGTCTGCCTTAGGTCAACTTACTTTATAGGCTCTAAACAGTTATCTTCTAGAGTTACACAAACACTGAGCAAAAGAAAAGTTTGATTCTTTTCAAAGAGTGTGTAGATACTTTGACTTCAAAACAGCATTTAAGTCGGTTAAGACACTTAGATCACATCTTGCTAGAGTCAAAGATACTATACCAATCAGCAAAGAGTCATCCATTGTGTATAGTATACCCTGCAGCTGTGGTCAAGTGTATATAGGTGAAACAACCAGAAGGCTTGAGTAGAGAGTGAAAGAACATCAGGATACTTGCAAGAGAGGTTGTTAGAACGTTTAAGCCATAGCTGAACATGCTTGGCAGCAACATCACCCCATTAAAAGAGAAGAGATAATAATTGTAGACAGAATCACTAAGAATCGTGAGTTACACCACACAACAAGTTCAACAGAGGCATAACTTTAGAGCTTCCTGAATGTTGGCTGTCTGTGCTGTGACTATCGAGGTGGTGTTTGACAGTAGTATCCAGAAAAGATCGTCACTCACAAGTCTTACCACATCTCGAATAGAAACATTTCTATAAATAGAAGGCTCTTTATAGGGAACAGCTGTGTTAAGATAGAAAAGTGTGTGCACATGTTTAGTTGTTTTAAAAACATTTAGTTTGCGGTTTCACCTAATTTTATGATGATGTTTGTGGAAGCCTTGGGAGCTGTATATTAAGGAAAGTGAATGGGAATACAGGTTAACCACATTGTTTTTTGTTTGTTTGTTCTGTAAATAGACCTGACAAGGTAAAAAAAATATACCTATATCTCAATGTGATAGTAGTAGGTGTAACTTTTAAAAACACAATTTAAATATTTATGTCACACTCAGGCTTCATGTCATTTTTAATTACTTTGAATCCTTTATAAAGATGAGGGCCACTTAATATAGTGTCCAAACTTCAATATTAATTTTTTAAATGGCTGGTGAAGTGGTAGCACTAACATGCCTAGCAACACAGAACAATTTAAGATTATTGTACTTATACTAGCAGGTACCTTGCTACATAGTGGCGCTTGACGTATTGCAAAGTAAGAATGCAGTAGCACAAATTATCTTACTCAGTAATCATTCTCTACTATTGGTTAAGGTTACATAAGTTTCCCTCTTCTGCTCTCTTATTTCTGAACTATCTGAACTTTTCTTATATCCCACCTCTCCTTTCTTCAGTTCTTCTTGAGTCATGGAGTCCCCTTTTCCTTTGACTATCTCTCCTGCTTCTAAATTTCTGTCCTACTTTGAGACACTTTTGTCTTCGATTTTGTACTTTCGTCTTTCTTTTGAAAACTTACCCCGGCCTTTACTTGTCGATTCCACTCGCGTTTTAGTTACAATTAATAGCTTGCCTTTTTTTCCTTCTCTTCCCTTCCATTTTAAACCTATGTCGCCTTCCATCGGCTATTGCACCTGCTTTTTAGAAATAACCAGCACTTACTGAATGTGACGACACTTTACCTACCAGGAAATGACGGCAATTTACCTACCAGGAGATGACGACACTTTACCTACCGCTACCAGGAGATGACGACACTTTACCTACCAGGAGACAACATCACTTTACCTACCAGGAGATGAAGATGCTTTACCAAACTGTACAAAGCTCATGAATTATTCATGAATACACACACCGTCGTCAGTTGTTGTCGTCAGTCATCGTCATTACTGACACACAAGCGGATTAATATATAAATAACTAATGAAACTTATACAGCAGAGCAAGCTAGCTTAGCCACAGTTTTTTAATAAAAATAATAATATATTAATTCCATTTTTTTAAATAAACTTTCAATTTTATTCTTATTGAAAAGAGAGTTCACTACACACTATACTCTGTCAACTACTCATGAATAAAAGCTAGTGAATTAAGAGATTCACTGAAAGTTGACACTACTTCTCTTCAACACCATTAAATGGCATATCCGTTTGACTACCTTAACATTGCATAGCAGACTATAAGAACCCATGGAAAACTATCCTACTTTTTTACTTTTCAGTAAGCAGTCCTTGGGTTCAATTCCTGGCGACAACCAAATATCTTTAGTTTTAAAAAGCCTGTGAAAGAGAGAGAATACATCTCATGAATGTTCTCTTGTGAATTTTTCAGGTGGATGACTACATTTTTTGGTTTATTTATTGGTTGTTGTTTAGTTTTGTGTGCATTTTCCCTTTGTCTTCATAAAGTATTGTATCAAGTAGCTTACAAATGAACAATTCCTCATTGGCTGAATGGTTTGACCTATAGCCAATAGTCTACATTAAAGATGTAGCAAAGCAAAGTGATAGTGGAGTTATTTTGGTTTTTGAATTTTGTTTTTTTGGTTTGCTAACTGACATTTATTAATACAAATATCTCATCTTACTATGAAAATATACTTTGTTCATGCTAGTACAATTTTCACAGAAATATTTTTGAATATGTACAAATATTTATTTATCATGATAATTGTTAACCAGCTTCATTTCTCTTATTAGGTTTTGAATGATAGTTTTATTGTTCACAACTGATTCTGTATTCTTTTTATCCCTCAGAAACTTGCTGGAACAACACATTACAGGCAAGGATGCGAGAAGTCCTGGGACTTTGATGATGACTGGACAGTAACAAACCAGAGAGTTCGGATCGTGACAGACAGCACATCAAGCAATACTTGGCCCTGGATTTATCAAACTCAGTAGAATTTATTTTTGTTCAGACTGGATGTTGTTTGATTGTTGTTGTTTTTGTTGTTGTTTTGTGTGTGACTACATAATCTATAAACAATTTAACAAGATTACTTTCTGTCAAACTGCTTTATGCTACAAGGAGTCATCAAGAATACACAGGATATACGCCAGCTGGACAGGTCCAAGAGACTTCACCTAGAACTTAGATGTTTGTGTGTTTGTGTTAATCATGTATGCATACCTCTGGTGTGTGTTATGAGTTCATTTTCTTGTCAGACTTGTCTGCGGGGCCACCCTGTAGTCAGGTATAACATTTTTCTTTAACCTGTTTACTGTTAGGCATGTGACTCTGGTAGTTATATATGCACTCATCTCTTTTTCACTGATCAGTTCCAAGATTTTGAAGAAGTCGTTCTTGAGTCTCTCTCTCTCTAGCTAGCATCCAGTGTGTTAGCTATTAAGGTGGCAGGTGGAGGAAATAATAATTCTTATCTGGTAGGAGTACAGGGACTCAATCACCCTGGTGTCAACTGACAATCTCTGCGCCAGCCACCCCTCCACCAGCAATACCACTAGTATACATATGGTATACTCCAGCAACACAACTAATATATATATAGCGTAATTCCTTGATTATCGTCCGCCACCGATTATCGCCCACAGAAAAAATGTAACGGAACTCCGGTTAAGGGACTGAAATGTAACGGAATTCCGATTATTTTGCTGTGTCGGCAAAGTAACGTCATTTTTCGCTACAATTTGTTAGCAGCATTTTTCACTTATTACAGCTATGCCAAACAAAAAAAAGAGAGGTTTTCGTCGGGCAAAGTCAAAAGAATCATTGAAAAAGTCTCCGGGAGAAAATTCAGGACGCTCCTCCGCTCCTCGTATGCAGTACAGTGAAGAACAAATGCTCGGAGCTATAGAATCTGTTAACAAAGGTGGTATGTCTAGAACTGCTGCAGCAGAACATCATGGTGTGCCTTTGTCTACTTTGAAGGATAGGTTCAATGGCCGTGTGGTTCATGGAACGAGACCTGGTCCCAGATCTTACTTATCAAAAGATGAAGAAGGAGAGCTCTCTGACTTTCTACTGGAATGTGCAAAAATTGGATACGGAAAAACAAGAAGGGATGTTAAATGTATTGTGGAGTCTTACCTTCAAGCCAGAAAAAACAAACCTGATGATTTCAATCTTAGCAATGGGTGGTGGACAAATTTCCTCAAGAGAAATCCTCAACTTCGTCTTCGGGCAGGAGATGCGACAGCGAATGTTCGTATGGATGCCTTGACCAGGAGCAATTTAGATTACTATTTTGGTTTATTAAAGAATGAATTTGAGAAGTACAATTTTTATGGACACCCAGAAGCAATTTATAACATGGATGAGACAGGTATGCCTCTAGAACCACGACCACCGAAAGTAATAGCAAAAAAGGGACAGAAGAAGGTACGGTACAGAACTTCTGGAACCAAAGCTCAAGTAACAGTAGTTGGATGTGGTAGTGCAACCGGTCAGATATTGCCACCATTTATAATTTTTGCAGCAAAGCAGATTAATCCCCAGTGGTGCACTGATGAAGTCTCTGGCACTCGTTATGCAGTGAGTGACAATGGGTGGATTGACCAAGAGCTATTCCAGTTTTGGTTGGACGAGCACTTTCTTTCAAACGTTACACCATATCGTCCTATCCTACTGTTATTGGATGGTCATAGTTCCCATTTTAAACCAACTTCCATTGAGTATGCAAAGAAAAAAGGTGTCGTCATTTTTTGTCTCCCTCCGCACACCACCCATGAATGTCAACCTCTGGATGTGAGTCTGTTTGGTTCATTGAAGGCAAGATGGAGAAATGAGTGCCACAAATTCTATCGCAAAAACCCTGGTCTCGTTATAAATAAGTTCAACTTCTGCTCAATATTTAAAAAAGCATGGCTGTTAGCTGTAATTCCTGCTAATTTGTGTAGTGGATTTAAGAAGACAGGAGTATTTCCCTTTAACCCTAATGCTATTCACCCACTAGTAAGTCTTCGTTTAGCATAAAAAACCGTTGTAATTATTATATCATTATTATTATTTTATTGGTTATTATTATTGTGACATTATTAGCTATTATTATTATTATTATTATTATTATTATTTTATTGTTTTATTATTATTATTATTGTAACATTATTAGCTATTATTAATATTTCATTATTATTATTATTATTACTATTATTATTATTATTTTATTGTATTTTATTATTATTATTGTTATTATTAGGTGTTTGTAACACCTATTGTTGATCCTTCAGCTATGTGTGTGTGCATGTTTGTGTGTGCATATATTTGTCGTACAGGTAATAACATTCCAGAAGAAGAAGAAGAAGAAGAAGAAGCTTCTAATGCACTTCAAACAGATAATCCTGATGATGCTGAGCTTGATTCTGATTTGGAGATGTCCAGTGTTTTGGAGTCTGGGGCGAACGACTCAATTATCGACATTGCATTGAACAATGAAGTGAGTTTTTCTGTGGAGGAGGAGTTTAAGTTTGCACAGTGGTTTGAAGAACAATATGACTTACCAAATTCGAGGTATGACTCTTGGTTGAAGATCAATCATCCAAATGCATGTGTTACAGAAGTTCCGGATAGTGTGCCTGGAACCCCAATTCTTTTTTCTGAGTCTGATTCAAGTGACAGATCTTTATGTGCTTCTCCAGTAAACTATCTGGTGGTATCTTCAAGTCCTCCAGTGCCGTCTACATTGTCCTCCACTTCTTCTGGTCCTCCTTCATCTTCCAGTCCTCCAGTGTCGTCTACAGTGATCTCCACTTCTTCTGGTCCTCCTTCATCTTCCAGTCCTCCAGTGTCGTCTACAGTGATCTCCACTTCTTCTGGTCCTCCTTCATCTTCCAGTCCTCCAGTGTCGTCTACAGTGATCTCCACTTCTTCTGGTCCTCCTTCATTTTCCAATCCTCCAGTGTTGTCTACAGTGATCTCCACTTCTTCTAGTCCTCCTTCATTTTCCAGTCCTCAAGTGAATTCTACAGTGACCTCCACTGTAATTTCTTCCTGTTGGCCTCAGACCACATCTTTTTCTAGTTTTCCAGTAACCTCTACCTACTCCTCACCTCCTTCAGTGACTTCACCTTCATCCTGTAGTTCTCAAGCAAACACTTCCAGAGTTTCGGGAATTTCTCCAAACACTTCCTCTCACGGCAGCACTTCCTGTAATTTGCTCGGGCGTACTTCACCATTGTCAAGTTTTCTTACACTTCCCACTTCATCTGGGTCAAGCAAACTAAAGAAAACAGGAAAAGCTAGAGTCCTCACTAGTGATGAATGCTTAAAGACATTGAAAGAGAAGGAAAGGAAAAAACAAGAAGAAGCTGAAAACAAAGAGAAACGACGCCTGGAAAATTTGGAAAAGAAAAGATTAAAAGAAGTGGAAAAGAAAAGGAAAAGTGAAGAATTGGCAAATAAGCGGGCCGAAAGAAAAGCAGTAAAAGAAGCTAAAGAGATGGAGAAAGCAGCGAAGAAAGCATCAAAGGAAAAGGCCAAAAGTGCAACAGACACAGTTGCTACAAGGTGTTCAGTGATGGTAGAAAATGAAGACACTAGAAGAGGATCAAAGAGGCAGGCTCAAGACATAGTCAGTTCTAGAAGGACTAAGAAGAACAAGATTGATTCTACAGTTTTTTCAGACATTTGTTGTGTCTGTCTTGGAAATTATGATGACGACGCTGATACAGATCGCCAATGGCTTCAATGTAAGAGTGACAGGTGGATACATGAAGACTGCATTGATTATGAAGATTCTAGTTCGAGTGATCGTCTTTGTCCGTTGTGCTAAATAGAATTATAACATTTTCTTGTCTCATTTCATCACCAAATTTTTCTCTTGTGCTAATACAAAATTCAATTCCATAATAACTCATTTTTTCACATTTTCTTATGTCAAAGTCTTCTTGATATGTACCATATAAAAAAATACCTTAAAATAACTTTTTTTCCACACGTAAGAAAATCGTGAAATTTTTATGGTAAAGGGTATTCAGCCTGATTTATACGTTCATTGGGACCTCCTAGCATAGTTTTTCTTCGTGACGACTCTGTAACAAAGAGAGTTGGAGAGGCCGATAATGCCGGTATACAAAGTCTACGGGCGGCCGATAATCGGGTGCCCCTAGCGATAATTGAGGTGCGGGGAGCTCCTGTTCAGCGGTTGAAAGCTCCATTGTATTTATTAGTAGCAATACTAACATGATGCTACTTTATAGAGGAAGCATTGTTTCTATTGTGAAGTTACTCCAGTAAGGATAATAGCAAGTCTGGAACCTGTTAAATCCAGAGGGGCAAAGTCGGGGCGATAATCGAGGACCTACGCTATATATGGTATACTCCAGCAACACAACTAATATACATAATGGTATACTCCAGGAACACAACTAATACATATGGTATATACCATGTACTGTAAGGCATCATCAATATACTCCAGCAACACAACTAATATACATATGCAGGGTTTCATTTAGGGGGGGGCGAAAGGGGGCATTTGCCCCCCCTTGGGTTCTAAATGCCCCCCCTTGGATTCTAAGTGCCCCCCACCCTTTTGAAAGAACCGATATTTATTAAGAGAAAAATGTAAACCAAATTAATAATAAACAATATTCACACAGCAATTCGTCTAGGTTTTTTGTTCCATACTGTAATAATGTCATTTAATTGTGTAGATGAGAGCGTCTCGGGTGTCTCCATGGCTATTTTCATCAAATAGGATAATTGTGATTGCCCAATTCGATTTCGAATTCGTGTTTTAATTAGTTTCATTTTGGAGAAGCTCCTTTCCACTGAAGCAGTGCTGACAGGGATAGATAGACATATGTTTGCCAGGGTGCTAATGTTTGGAAAAATTTCACTAAGCATATCACTTGTGGTGAGCTCTTTCAACTGCAAGTGCAGGTTACCTTTCGGCTTCTTCGATAAGTAGCTTCGAAATGTTTTCCACTCCTCTCGGGTTTCGCAGGAAATAAGAGCTTCTTTGGTGTATTCATCTCCACCAGCAGTCTTAGCAGGCAGCTCTGCACCATAGTGAGCTAATAGTACATCTATTAAGTCCTCACCATATGTATGGAAGTCAGAAGAGTCAGCAGCTGGCACTTTCTTCGGATCAAAGATGCCAAATGAGGAGACAATATCTTGTGAAATAAATCTGCTGGATATGTTTGCCTTCAGCATCCTGATAAACGGTTCAGCCACTTGTCCTTGGAATGTAGCAATGCTTTCCGTGGTTAACGTGATGTCAGTGACTTCTTCGATCTCATTCTTTGCATCCATCAGTTCTAATACCCAGTTAGCAGCAGGTAACATGGCATCATCAAGTGTATTGAGAGTGGCATCAACAAGAGGGGTGATAGCTGTCAAGTCTATTCTCTCAGTCTGGAGAGCTCTGCTCAACTTCGCCACTTGTGGCAGAACATAATCAAGGAGGTATATGGCCACTAAAGTTGAGGGCCTACATAAGGCTTTACTGATACCTAGAGCTTCAGGTGCATGTGTCTGCTCATAGATATTGTTTAGAGCAGTCACAATTGCACTGTAGCTAGCTTTGACTGCCTTCACACAGCGTTCATGGGACAGCCAGCGAGTATCTGATGGTTTCACAACTTTCAGCTCAGGTAAGTCAAGCACCTGCTGTACTGCTTTGAGACTCTCAGCTCGCTTAGGAGAATAGTGGAAAAATTTCCAGAGGGTGGTGAGTGTGATGTACACATGTTTTATCCCACTGGTAGCATTAGCTGCTTGAACGCATGCTAGCTGTAGCAAATGGCAATGGCAGTGTACGAAAAGTGCATGAGGTGAAATTTTCTTCAGGAGACTCTGCACACCATTGTGTTTCCCAGAGAAAGTAGCTGCTCCATCGAATCCCATACCCACCAGCTTGCTAATCTGTATGTTTTTATCTTTCATGAATTCAACAAGGGCAGAATAAATAGTCTTTGCATCAGTAGCTTTCAATGGAACTATATCCAAGAAGTGCTCAACAGGTTGACCGTCCATGTTCACCCAGCGGAAGAAAATTGAAAGCTCTTCTGTGGTCGTCACATCAGTGCACTCATCTGCCATTATGCTGAAATGGGAAGCTTGGCGAAGCCGTTTCAGTAAACATTCTTCAGCCCATAAGCCAACTGCCTCAACAAATTCAACAACAGCAACTTTAGATGTGTAGGTTGCATTTAATCTAGCTCTTTCAAGGAACCCCTTTAAATCTTCTGCACCACAACTTACGATTAGATCAATAAGTTCATCAAAATTTGTTGTGTGGGGAATGTGGCGACGAGCTAGAAAATGGGTGCAACGAATTAGAGCTTTAATGGCCATTCTGTTCTTCAACTTTTCCTCATCATTAATTTGTTGGAGTTGCTGAATGACTGACCCTTCTTGTAGTGCTGTAGCTGCAGCCATCTCTGCTTCACATGATAGGAGGTGAATATCACTCTTTGCATGAATTTTCATCTTCTCTATTGCCTTCTTCCAGTTCGTGAAAGGTTTTGAGATCCATGTTCCTCCTGTTCTTTGAAGAGAAATTCCTCTCTTCCTGCAAACCTTACAAAAAGCTCCTTGGAAATTTTTATCAAACATCAGCCAATTGAAGCTCTCTTCCCATTTTTTGTTGTATTTTCGACTGCTTGCAGTGATTTTCTTGCTTTTCTCATGTGTAGTTAATCTTTCCTTTGCATGCTTCTCATGGACAATTAATCTTTTCTTGGCAGGACTTGGCTCCAAAAACTCAGTATCAGATTGATTGCTGTCAATTTTATCTTCTGTGTCACTGCTACTTGAGTGGCCAGGTGACTTTGAAGAGCTTGCACCACAGAAGAAAGAGCGAATATCCATTTGAGACTATCTTAAGCTGTCAGGGACTACGAGTGCTTAGAGTTCTGGTTCTGGAAGTTGTAGAATCTGTATAGATCAAAACTCAACAACTGCTACGGTGAGCTGAGGGCTGGCCTTTTTATAGCCAGCCAGCAACCGTAAGTGTGAATCAACGTGTGATAAACCTAAGGGGAGGTGAGAGTCAGAGTTGAATAGTGTGTGAAAAGCATCTAAATAGTGAATGTCACAGTTGACTGAAAATTGCTAGACGGTGGAGGTGAAAATGAGTAGCTGAATTAACTTGTCAGGATCTGACATATGCAGACCTCATTAGATAAGATTATGTTTTTTTAATGTAGGACATAGGCCTTCCAATAATTCTATTTCACTCCCATGGTGACCAGTGCCGCCCGCCCCCCCTTACATTTTCAAAACTCTATTTTGCCCCCCCTTGCAAGAATGTCTGGATGAAACACTGATATGGTATACTCCAGTAACATAAGTAGTATACATATGGTGTAAACCATGTGCTTTAAAGCATCATTAAGAATACGCAGGTTATACTTCAGCAACACATCTAGTATAAATATGGTATTCATATGGCGTATACTAAAGCAATACATACAGTATACTCATGGCATATTACAGTCCATTCACGACGGATATACACTGGTGTATACTAGATAGGGTTCTTGAAGTATACCATGTGAACATCTAAGTGTATGACTGTTATACACTTGTGTATATCAAAGTATTTGCATGGTACTGACAACTTTAATTTTGGATTTATAATCCAATGACACTGCTTGTCTGAAGAAATGTACATCATTGTGATATGAAGTAGAAAAATGAAAGGACATTTTGCTACACTGTGCATATTTTATATGCAGGGTGCCCAATTCAGCTTTGATGCTAGCTTTTTCTTTTTAAAAAAAGTGTAGTTGTTACAGGAACCATTGTTTCTGTGGTCATGGATTATTAATATTCATTCATCTATACAGTACATACTTTTTAAATGCTTCAAATGACTAGTAGCTATTTGTCACAAAATGATCTTTAAAAAGTGCAAGTTTATTTCTGCTATATAATTGTTACTAGAACAAAATTAATGGAAATTTGCAGCAACTTTTGTCTACTGAATTTATACCAGTTTCTGAAGCTTTGTAATTGGCAGAAATTTCAGGTATTTGAGTAAAATATGATATAAATAGCAAAGAACTAAAACTATAAAACTTACTAGCTCCTTTTTTAAGCAATTTTAATAATATATCATATCTTCTGTATTTAGCAGCATAGTGAAGAGGACTGTATCCATATGCATCCAATTTATCAATTTCTTTGCTATTAGCATGCTCAACTTTTGATTTATCACCAATGCGTACTGCCTAAAATATCATTTGAAACAACAACAATTATATTGGTATGCACACATATCAGATAGATTCACCATCACCACCCATTATAAATATTGCTTCCAACTAATACCTCACTAGTATGTGTATGTATGTATGTATGTATGTATGTATTATGCATGTATGTATGTATGTATGTATGTATGTATGTGTGTGTATGTATGCATGTATGTACGTATGTATGTATGTATGCATGCATGCATGCATGCATGCCAATATGTGACCGTGCCTAGGAAAAGGGTCCTTGTCGCGCAAAAACTGTTTTTGAGCTATATCCTCTAAAAGGCAATAGACCGCCTGAATTGAAAAAAATTTTTTTAGGTCTTACCATAAAATGTAGCCTTTGAAGTACCATTGCGCTAAGTTTAACGTTATTCTGGCGTCGGAAAATACCCGAAATAGCAAGGGTAAGTCGGCAACTTCAACTACACAAACGCGTACACGGAGCGTCTTATTTATAACTCAATTACGTCAACGCTTTGTCGTCATAGAAACGGTTAAAGCGCGGGAGTTTAATTTAACAATGGCTGCGAGTAGTAAAGAGTGCGCTACAGCAAAAGCTTTGAATTCATTTAACCTCTACTCACCCAGTGATCAACAAGAACTAGAAGCTGTTATGGAGGATTACTTCACTAGTAGAGAGGATGATGAGGAGGAACCTAGCCTAAACTTTAATGGTAATTCTTTTTTCTTTTTTATGATACAATGCATTTTACATCTTATATTACAGACATGGAAGGTATGGAAGAAAATAGTAATAGTGATTATATGGATGAAATGCTCGAGTATGATGCTGTGGTAGAAGATGACTGTGACATTAGCTCTGATATTGCTGACGCCAAAGAATCTCTGACAGATGAAGAGGATCATAGTGCCACCGATTCCAACCCCTATGAGGCAGCCTTGGGAAGACCATTAGTAGGAACTAGTGATGGCACTTTGATTGTTCCAACATTTGAATGGACATCATACTTTGCTATGCATTTTCGAAAAATTATTGGCATCAAGAAGTACCACCATTTTCACTTTGATTCTTCCCTTCCTGGAACTGTCATTGTCCAAGAGCGTTGTGATACAGAAAAGATCAGCATACAAATTCTCAAAGACGGATGGATGCCATCAAGAGCAACTCTACCTCAGCAAGTTTTCCCTAAGGGTTTGTCAGCTCAAAGACAGTGGTATCTATACGACAAAATTCGTTCCTTTTGTCCAGAATCTGATAGAGGCATAACTTGTCCTTTACCATCGGTTCCAAAACCAGTTTCTCGCTCAGGTACTCCAAATCCTGATGCTCTTGACTCTCCTGACTCTCCATCACCTCCTTCTAGTCCTCCTCCTTCCAGTCCTCCTCCAAAACGTCTTTGTGGACTTTGTAGAAAACCTGGACATAATTCCAGAAGATGTCCAGATAAATAACTTAAAAATTCTTAGCTATCACTCAATGTATTTCTTTTTTTTTTTTGTTATTCTTATCTCTGACCACTAGCCTTACGCATGCTTTCTTGTTAAACCTTTTTACTAACTGTATTAATCACACGCTTACCTCAACCAATCATTATTGCGATGAAATAGCCAATTGCACAAATACTGTACTGTAGTAAAAAACTGCTTCAGGTAAACAAACTCGTGAAAGCTTCTTGTTTTTGAGCGTAGGTGCATACCCCGCGCAAACCCCGCCTATGCATAACGCGGGAAAAGAACCCCACCCTTTCGTAACACGGTAAGCATAACCGGAGTTTTTATTAATACCGGAAGTTAAACTTCAACGCGTTGTTTCTCGAATGTTTGGCAAAAAAAGTATTGTAAAATAGCGGAATGAAAACGCTCATAGTTCTGCTTCTAGAATGTATTAAAGCACGCTTTAGAGCTCATTTTAAAGCTCTTAGATCGGGGTTTCCAATGGTACTAATAACTCTTCTTTTTTTGTGTGCGCGACAAGGACCCTTTTCCCACGCATATGCATATACGAAGTGATGGATACATGGATGGATGGATGTGTGCATGCATTATGTAATGTGTATGTTATGTAAATATATTAATTATGCCGGTATTACAGTATCATAATTTTTTTCTTTATATTTATTCTAGGGTATATATTAGATTAAATTTGACTCATCACTTGAAATGTACAAGAATACATTTACTAGAGAGCATAGTGAAATGAGACTCTATCAAACTTGAGTTACACCTTAACAATTACCAAGCTTATACAGACTCAGCAATTTTTGCAAGATATCTATGGTGAGTGTCTTCTAATGTAATTTATTACCTGCACATTTTTTTTACAAATGGAGGTAAACTAACTGATATTAGTTTTAGTCCTATAATATAACTTACATGATGCAATTTGTAAGCTGAGTCATTCGATTGCAATTCGTCAAGTTCTGTAACAGAGTACGACGCCATAATTAGAGTCACTTAGATAGAGCAGGCCGACCCCCAAAAAAAGGACTCTAAGCGAGTGTTCCTGCCATAACCTTTATAGACCCTTAACCACACCTCCCTCCACGCTTGCGCATAGTTTTGTTATACGGTTATCATATATTTAAGCTAAAATCGTATCGCCCAAAAGCGACTTCCGCTCACTATGAGTTCAAATGAGGGCTGGTGACAGTTTTCATTAATGAACAATATCTCATTACAGTGTTATAACCATAAGCAGCTAATCGAATTTAAGTAACTGCAGGGCTCAAGAGCAAAGGGGGGGGAGGTGGGGGGGGGGGGGGGGGGGGGTGGATGAAACTATATTTTACTGATATTGTTAGCTATCACATTACCTTTGCCAATCCTTAAACATAAAGTACACTAGACAAAAAGTTGAATTTCCTGCTGCAGTATTTGTGGTTGAAATGTGGTGATAATGCCATATAGACTATTCATTTCATGGATAAAAGAAACATGATATTACAGATAGAATTTCAGGTAGATGATAGTACTAAATACCAGGTATTTGACACTTAAGGATCACGTGGCATTTCATGTAGAATCCCAGGTACCTGACAGTTTATGGTCATGTGGCATTTCATGTAGAATCCCAGGTACCTGACAGTTTATGGTCATGTGGCATTTCATGTAGAATCCCAGGTACCCGACAGTTAATGATCACATGACATTTCACCTTAATATCAGGTAGAGAACACTTCAGGATCGGATGGCATTTCATGCGCAATATCAGGTACAGGACACTTCGGGATCAGATGGCATTTCATGCCAATATCAGGTACAGGACACTTCGGGATCAGGTGGCATTTCATGCCAATATCAGGTACAGGACACTTCAGGATCAGGTGGCATTTCATGCCAATATCAGGTACAGGACACTTCGGGATCAGGTGGCATTTCATGCCAACATCAGGTACAGGACACTTCAGAATCAAATGGCATTTCATGTGCAATGTCAGGTACAGGACACTCTAGGATCACGTGGCATTTCATGTGGATTCATAATTAGCTAAACTGCAATAAAAGATATCATCAAGAATTTTTTTAAAAATTTGTCATCATAATAATCTGCTAATGTTCAGTCTTATTGCTCAGAAATTACCCAAGCAGGAAGATCTGGCGGAATCGGTCTCTGGGAAGACTTATCAGCAAGTATCCTCTGTTTCGTCTGCCTTTTTGCTTGGGCAGACTTGCTGGAGTGGAACTCGTCATCTACGTCCATCAAAAACTTGTTGACGCGATCTGCTCTCCAAGTTAAAGGTTTCACGTACAGCTCATCCTCGTCCCCACTCTCCTCACTCGACATCATATTGGCCTCCAGCACCAACAGCCATTTCTTTCGGTCCGCATCATTGTATTTTCTTTTTATGAACACACTCTTTCTCTCCTGCAGTTTCTATAACAAAACAAACCATAAAACCAAATTAAAATTACCATGCTTAAAAACGAACTAAATTAGCTAATTTTGGATGACATCATTGTATGCTACTTATTTTCTTAGTTGTATTTACCCTTCTTATTCTTTCAGTTCTCCTCCTACATTTTCTCTTCATATCTGCCTTTCCTCGATCAGAGAGCGACCTCTGCTGGCCAAGATTTTTTAAATATGTGTACGCTGCTTCTGTACACAAAATTGAATATATTTTATATCACTTTTATATATTATAGTAATAATACTGACCTCTTATTTCAAAAGATTGGAAGTCAGAGTTGAGGCCCTTCACTTCCGCTACCAATCTATTGGTGACAGTCCTACTTTCCTTGCTCCGCCAATCATACCTGGATATTTTAACCATACACTATTTGAATGAAAAACTAATAACAAAACTTACATCTCTCCAAAACAAAATCCTGTAAATTCTTCTTCTTCGTCAATCAGCATTTTGTAAGTTTTACGGGTCTCCGACTAAAATCCAAAATACACAAAATGTTTTCAAGTGATACAACATTCTTAATGAATAGACCCACATATAGAATAACAAAAAACTGTCATATACGGAATAATCAGCGACTACTAATAATTGGTAAAGGATAGTCTTACACAGACTCGTGGAGTAATAAAGGACTGTCATATACGGAATAATTAGCCACTACTTATGATTGGTAAAGGGTAGTCATGCACAGACTTGTGGGGTTATAAAGGACTGTCTTAATATACGGAATAATTAGCCAATAGTAATAATTGGTAAAGGGTAGTCATACACAGACTCGTGGGGTAATAAAGGACTGTCATATACGGAATGATCAGCCAATATTAATAATTGGTAAAGGGTAGTCATACACAGACTCGTGGATAAAGGGTAGTCATACACAGACTCGTGGGAATAAAAGACTGTCATATACGGAATAATCAGCCAATACTAATAATTGGTAAAGGGTAGTCATACACAGACTCGAGGGGTAATAAAGAACTGTCACATACAGAATAATTAGCCAATACTAATAATTGGTAAAGGGTAGTCATAGACAGACTTGTGGGGTAATAAAGAGAATAATCAGCCTATACTGATAATTGGTAAAGGGTAGTCATACACAGACTTGTGAAGTAATAAAGGACTGTCATAGCTATACGGAATGATCAGTCAATATTAATAATTGGTAAAGGGTAGTCATACACAGACTCGAGGGGTAATAAAGAACAGTCATATACGGAATAATTAGCCAATACTAATAATTGGTAAAGGGTAGTCTTACACAGACTTGTGGAGTAATAAAGGACTGTCATATATGGAATAATCAGCCAATATTAATAAAGTAGAATCTCTCTACAAAGGGACTCCGAAAAGCAAGTCGACTCTCCACAATAGTCAACATGGTTGGAATGGAACTGATTTTTATCATTGAAAATGGACTCTAAAAGCAACCAAACACCGCGCAAGGGCCAAAATTGATGCCCCCAAGCACCTTTCTAGAGGTTCAACTGTAATTAATAATTGGTAAAGGGTAGCCTTACACAGACTGGAGGGGTAATAAAGGACTGTCATATAAGAAGTACCCCGCCAATACTTATAATTGGTAAAGGGTAGTCTTACACAGACTTGTGGAGTAATAAAGGACTGTCATATACGGAATGATCAGTCAATATTAATAATTAAAGGATAGTCATACACAGACTCGAGGGGTAATAAAGAACTGTCACATACAGAATAATTAGCCAATACTAATAATTGGTAAAGGGTAGTCATAGACAGACTTGTGGGGTAATAAAGGACTGTCATAGATGGAATAATTAGCCAATATTAATAATTGGTAAAAGGTAGTCATACACAGACTCGTGGAGTAATAAAGGACTGCCATAGCTATACGGAATAATCAGCCAATACTAATAATTGGTAAAGGGTAGTCTTACACAGACTTGTGGAGTAATAAAGGACTGTCATATACGGAATGATCAGTCAATATTAATAATTGGTAAAGGGTAGTCATACACAGACTCGAGGGGTAATAAAGAACTGTCATATATGGAATAATCAGCCAATATTAATAAAGTAGAATCTCTCTACAAAGGGACTCTGAAAAGCAAGTCGGCTCTCCACAATAGTCAACATGGTTGGAATGGAACTGATTTTTATCATTGAAAATGGACTCAAAAAGCAACCAAACACCGTGCAAGGGCCAAAATTGACGCCCCCAAGCACCTTTCTAGAGGTTCAACTGTAATTAATAATTGGTAAAGGGTAACCTTACACAGACTCGAGGGGTAATAAAAGACTGTCATAGCTATACGGAATAATCAGCCAATACTAATAATTGGTAAAGGGTAGTCTTACACAGACTTGTGGAGTAATAAGGGACTGTCATATACGGAATGATCAGTCAATATTAAATTGGTGAACTTTGCAACACACGTACACACTGCAACCAATGCAAAGATCAGCTCAGTCTCTTTTGAAGGTGTAAAAAAAATTAGTGAACCAAAAATCAAACATAACATGGTAACAGCCTCCTCAATTTATGGAATAAGTGTTCGTTTACTTCAAGTCGAAACTAACTAAATACCTTGTTTCTCAACAGCATCTGCCTGGGTGATGCAGCCACTGCTTCAAAATTTATTATGCAGGTCACACCCACTGCTCTACTAACTACCTCATACTTGCTATATGCAATTAAATTTTTTTTCTTATAGAAGTCAACTATATTAAATAATAAATAAATAAAATAGCAGTGACTACATCATAAGTTAAATTTGTACCCCTTCATATGTGACTGTCTACTGGAAAATCGGGCACAATGTGGCAAGCACCAAATTGGACAATTAACAATTTTATGGTTTCTGTCAATTTTTTACCAAAATAATTTTAATGCATATATGGAATGATAACCTATTTTTATAGATACTGATCAAGTTTGAAGGACAGGCGCGCTCTGGAACTGATAAGCCCGAGAAGTCACCGTATCAACTTGCTGCAGAATGAGTATCCGGATCGTTGCTAAGCTCTAGTTTTAGTGCAAGTGAAACTCGCGCCAAAATGCCGCGCCGTGAAGGCGGGAAAATACAGCTCAGAGGAACGTGCAGTTTAGATAGAGCTAGAGACAGACCATGAGTGAAGAACCTAGCCAGAGCTTTGAATCTCTGCCACCGCGATGGCCTGGACATGATGGTGAAGCCTTAGAGGAGCTCATTAGCGAATTCATGGCTCCAGGAAGTGAAGACCAACCCCCAGACTGTCAGTACCCAATCAACAAAATTACTCATAAATCATAACTCTTTTACTTTTTTAGGTGATGAAGAATTTGATGGCTACTTTATTGGCTACTCAGAAGAAGGTATATTCATGCAACAGCCTAGGGCTTACATTTTTACTAATTAAAAAAATAAAATAAAATAATAATACATTTTTAAAGGTTCTAGTGATGTCTCTGAGTCCGAGTCTATTCCTCCTCTTTTTGAGGATGAATTCAACTTATATGACCCCCTGGATCCCTCAGACTCTGACGTCCAGGCTTCAGACCCCTCAATACAAGAACACTTCCAGCCTTACTTCAAGAGGGGAGCCTTTGATGGCATTACGTCATTCCACCACCCGATTTTCTCCTCAGGTACACCAGGCAAAGTGATTGTGAAGATGCGATGTGATGCTGAGGAGAAGACGCTCACTCTCCTCACGAAAACCACCAAGACTGGAAGCCCTGTCCCGAACAGCTACCCGAAGTGATTGAGCCACCAGGACTGCCACAGGAGAGGCAGAAGTACCTGCATGATAAAATCCGGGACTTTGTCCCAGATGCATGTTAAGACATTGTCTGTCCTCCACCTCATACTCAGACACCTCACAACCATGACTCCACACTTTTACCATCCACATCTCCTTCTCTCTCTCCACCATCCTCACCCCCACCCAAAAAAAAACGAAAAAGTAGAGCCAACTAATTTTTTATTAAAGTTCTTATTAACTAATCATAATTACGTTATGATACATACAATTGCAACTTACCTGTAGCTACTATGCCAACAGTATCAAGATTCAAGCTAGAATATCAATGTATAGCAGCAAGAACCCCAATAACAGGCTGATCCCGGGCATTCATTGCCTAGAAAAACACGAAAGAGAAGAAACGGAGAAAAAGGAGTAATAATGCAGAAAGCTATTACGAACTAACACTAGTACGAACAAACACTAGTACGAACAAACACTAGAACAAACAAACACTAGAACAAACAAACACTAGAACAAACAAGCACTAGAAACAAACACTAGAACGAACAAACACTAGTACGAACAAACACTAGTACGAACAAACACTAGTATGAACAAACACTAGAACGAACAAACACTAGTACGAACAAACACTAGTATGAACAAACACTAGTATGAACAAACACTAGAACGAACAAACACTAGTACGAACAAACACTAGTACGAACAAACACTAGTATGAACAAACACTAGTATGAACAAACACTAGAACGAACAAACACTAGTACGAACAAACACTAGTACGAACAAACACTAGTACGAACAAACACTAGAACGAACAAACACTAGAACGGAAAAACACTAGTACGAACAAACACTTGTACGAACAAACACTAGTACGAACAAACGCTACTACGAACAAACACTAGTACGAACAAACACTACTACGAACAAACACTACAAACACTAGTATGAACAAACACTACTACGAACAAACACTAGTACTAGTACGAACAAACACTGTGTGCACACGGTAATACCAGTATGTGTGTGCACACAGTGGTAATTCTAGTGCGTGTATGTACCAGTGGCATTACTAGTGCGTGCACACAGTGATATTATTAGTGCGTGCACACAGTGATATACTAGTGCGTGCATACAGTGATATTATTAGTATGTGTGTGCACAGTGGTAATACTATAGTATGTCCAAGTTGAGTTGGCACGACCGCAAGTTTTTCTGGCGCTGTACAACTCATCTCGTCTGTTTTCAATTATATTTATGTTTCTTACGGCAGATAATGTACAGCAGATGGAAAACGCAAACTGGTGGGGCGTTCTTCTAAAGAGACAGGATTAAAATCAGTGCTGCCTGAGTTGAAGGTGGAGTGCTGCCTGAGTTGAAGGTGGAGTGCTGCCTGAGTTGAAGGTGGAGTGCTGCCTGAGTTGAAGGTGGAGTGCTGCCTGAGTTGAAGGTGGAGTGCTGCCTGAGTTGAAGGTGGAGTGCTGCCTGAGTTGAAGGTGGAGTGCTGCCTGAGTTGAAGGTGGAGTGCTGCCTGAGTTGAAGGTGGAGTGCTGCCTGAGTTGAAGGTGGAGTGCTGCCTGAGTTGGTCCTAATCCTTACAATAAACGACATCTATAGTAGTGAAGAAAGTGAAAGCACACAATTTAAAGGCCAACAGCTTAAGTGCGGCTGTATTACAAGTTGCTAGCTAAATGATAACTATATCACCAAAATATATTGGCTATACGGCATTTGTTATTGAACAGGTAGACAAATAATCTTACCAACATTCTATCAGGTGGTCCTGTACCCTCTGTGACAACAGAACACTCCATCTATCCTGTTTCCACACTGGCAACCTAAGCTAATCGCAATACAAAGCTAGAAACGCAGCAATCTGAGAAGAAGCCGCTCATTGTTTACAAAATTCCTAATGAAGACAATCCGCGTGATCAATTGAGCCGTACCGTGTGACTAAAAGCGGGCGCGTTTTGAGCGGGAAACCTGTGGTTTTCTCTATTCCCATAGACTTTAGTATTGAGTTTTGGAATAGCATTTTCTCTCCAGTTTTGGAGTATACTGAGGGAATATTTTTAACCGCTTCGGCGCGAGCTTTCCAATGGTGCAAACCCCGAATGCGTAGCTACTTCCGTTCTAAAGTTATTCAAGTTTTTCTTGCGGCCAACTCAACTTGGACATACTATAGTGTGTGTACACAGTGTGGTATCACTAGTGTGTGCACACAGTGATATCACTAGTGCGTGCACACAGTGGTATCACTAGTGCGTGCACACAGTGGTATCACTAGTGCGTGTGCACAGTGGTATCACTAGTGCGTGTACACAGTGGTATCACTAGTGCGTGTACACGGTGGTATCACTAGTGCGTGTGCACACAGTGGTATCACTAGTGCGTGTACACAGTGGTATCACTAGTGCGTGCACACAGTGGTATCACTAGTGCGTGTGCACAGTGGTATCACTAGTGCGTGTGCACACAGTGGTATCACTAGTGCGTGTACACAGTGGTATCACTAGTGCGTGTACACAGTGGTATCACTAGTGCGTGTACACAGTGGTATCACTAGTGCGTGTACACAGTGGTATCACTAGTGCGTGTACACAGTGGTATCACTAGTGCGTGTGCACACAGTGGTATCACTAGTGGGTGTACACAGTGGTATCACTAGTGCGTGCACACAGTGGTATCACTAGTGCGTGTACACAGTGGTATCACTAGTGCGTGTGCACACAGTGGTATTACTAGTGCGTGTGCACACAGTGGTATTACTAGTGCGTGTGCACACAGTCGTAATACTAGTGCGTGTACACAGTATGGTATTACTAATGTGTGTACACAGTGGTAATACTAGTGCGTGTACACAGTGTGGTATTACTAGTGCGTGTACACAGTGTGGTAATACTAGTGCGTGTACACAGTGGTAATACTAGTGCGTGTACACAGTGTGGTATTACTAGTGTGTGTACACAGTGGTATTACTAGTGCGTGTACACAGTGGTATTACTAGTGTGTGTACACAGTGGTATTACTAGTGCGTGTACACAGTGGTATTACTAGTGCGTGTACACAGTGGTAATACTAGTGCGTGTACACAGTGGTAATACTAGTGCGTGTACACAGTGGCAATACTAGTGCGTGTACACAGTGGCAATACTAGTGCGTGTACACAGTGATATTACTAGTATGTGTGTGCACACAGTGGTAATACTAGTGCATGTACACAGTGGTAATACTAGTGCGTGTACACAGTGGTATTACTAGTGCGTGTACACAGTGGTAATACTAGTGCGTGTACACAGTGTGGTATTACTAGTGCGTGTACACAGTGGTATTACTAGTGCGTGTACACAGTGGTAATACTAGTGCGTGTACACAGTGGTATTACTAGTGCGTGTACACAGTGGTAATACTAGTGCGTGTACACAGTGTGGTATTACTAGTGTGTGTACACAGTGGTAATACTAGTGTGTGTACACAGTGGTATTACTAGTGCGTGTGCACACAGTGGTAATACTAGTACGTGTGAGCACAGTGGTATTACTAGTGCGTGTGCACAGTGGTAATACTAGTGTGTGTACACAGTGGTAATACTAGTGCGTGTACACAGTGGTAATACTAGTGCGTGTACACAGTGATAATACTAGTGCGTGTACACAGTGTGGTATTACTAATGTGTGTACACAGTGGTAATACTAGTGCGTGCACAGTGATATTACTAGTAAGTGTGTGCACACAGTGGTAATACTAGTGCGTGTACACAGTGTGGTATTACTAGTGTGTGTACACAGTGGTAATACTAGTGCGTGTACACAGTGTGGTATTACTAGTGTGTGTACACAGTGGTAATACTAGTGCGTGTACACAGTGGTATTACTAGTGCGTGTACACAGTGGTAATACTAGTACGTGTACACAGTGGTAATACTAGTGTGTGTACACAGTGGTATTACTAGTGCGTGTGAGCACACAGTGCGTGTACACAGTGATAATACTAGTGCGTGTACACAGTGGTATTACTAGTGCGTGTACACAGTGGTATTACTAGTATGCGTGTGTACACAGTGGTAATACTAGTGCATGTACACAGTGTGGTATTACTAGTGCGTGTACACAGTGTGGTATTACTAGTGCATGTACACAGTGTGGTATTACTAGTACGTGTGTGCACATAGTGGTAATACTAGTGCGTGTATACAGTGGTAATACTAGTGCGTGCACACTGTGGTATTACTAGTATGTGTGTGTGTACACAGTAGTAATACTAGTGCGTGCACACAATGGTATTACTAGTGCGTGTGAGCACACAGTGGTAATACTAGTGCATGCACAGTGTTTGATGTTAGCACTATGTGTGTGCACAGTATTAGTACTACGTGCATGCACAGTGCTAGCACTATGTGTGTGCACAGTGTTAGTGCTATGTGTGTGCACAGTGCTAGCACTATGTGCATGCACAGTAATAGTACTGTGTGTGTGCACAGTGCTAGCACTATGTGCATGCACAGTAATAGTACTATGTGTGTGCACAGTGCTAGCACAGTAATAGTACTGTGTGTGCACAGTGTTAGTGCTATGTGTGTGCACAGTAATAGCCCTATGTGTGTGCACAGTGTTAGTACTATGTGTGTGCACAGTGCTAGCACTATGTGCGTGCAGTGCTAGCACTATGTGCATGCACAGTGCTAGCACTATGTGCATGCACAGTGTTAGCACTATGTGTGTGCACAGTGTTAGTACTATGTGTGTGCACAGTGCTAGAACTATGTGCGTGCAGTGCTAGCACTATGTGTGTGCAAAGTGTTAGTACTATGTGTGTGCACAGTGTTAGCACTTCATGTGCAGTACTACTTCGTGAATGCAGTGTTAGTATTAGTACGTGAATGTACAATGATAACAGCAGTGCATGACTAGAGACTTACCATTATTCTCTTCTTTAATCAAGAACACCAGAACCTCAGTGCAGATAGCAGCAGCCCAAGCACCATGAAATCTAGGAAATGGAAGGAAAAAAAGGTTACTAGCAACTACAGCAACAAAAAGTAGACAATCTAACTAGTTAACAATTACCTTTCTTCTTTTTTCAGGAACACCAGATCCCCAGTTGTCATAGCATATTGCAGCACTAGCATCATCAAAGCTAAAAAGAAAGAGAGGAAAAAAAGAAAAAAAAAGAACAACTATTACAAGGGCTACCTACAACTACAACGAGAATAGGAAACTAGCTAGCTAAAAAATCACCACCCAGTCTTCAGCATAGCAAGATACTAACTATCTTCTTAGAAAGACAAGCTCACTAACCTTTTTTCCACCGGCAGTGTTGTTGAGAGAATACCTCCTCATTGATGTTTCTACGCAATGTGCGCGGTAAAAACCTATAGTATGCGGAGAGTGCGGTAGAATTCAGAATCATTGCTGCCACGCCTTAGCAACGACTAAGAGGCTAAAAATCTTGATTTTATTGAAAAGTTTATAGCTTGCGTAATGGAGATGTATAGTGTATTATCTCGGGAACGGTTAGAGCGTGGACTTTTTTCAAACTTGGAGGATTGTATTTTCAGACGTAGGTGAGCCCATTTCCCATAGACGGTCACATATTATTATTTATTATTATTAATCAAACTGTTGCTCTTCATCTGGTGATAAGGAGCTATGCAACTTGATTGTAAATGTTGCAGAACTAGAGTGCTCCTAATGTCTAGCATCAACTATCTTGTGGCTACATGAGAACTAATCATGAAAGAAATTAGTAATACAACTGGTGGACATCACTGATGAATGCAAGTGATAAAAGCATAAACCACAGCCTACAAGCTCTCTGTCCTAAGGCATAGTAGTGCGGCTGTTAAATGGTTGGACCCAGAAAAAAATGGTATAAAAATGATTTTGATATCACTAAATTCAGAATTTTTTGTAGAATAATATATCCAAAATCCTCTAAAATCCTCTTTGGGGAAAATTAGTTATGGGCAAAATAATTCTCATACTTTAGACACCAAAAATGCAATGTCAGCAAAAAAATATTTCCATGACTCACACAATTTTTGTAGCAGACATTAAAATAAAAATATGAATGATAATTATACAATAACATTGCAGAGTAATTATTAGTTTAAAAACACAGAATAAGTTCAAACAGTTAAAAAAAAGAAGAAGAAAAACGTTTAATAATTCAAGATATCAACATCATTTTCTTCAATAGAAGCATCTTCCGAATTATAACAGCCTTCTCCTCGACAGTCCCCACAAGCTGAGACACATTTTAGCCCATTTTTTCTGCAGGAACATGCGTTAGTCCCGCACGGATTTCGTGATGAAAGCTTGCATTTGCAACGTACAAACTTCAGAAGATTTTCCGGTGCTGGGGTGAGATCTGTCATCACTGGCACTAGCATATTCCCTTCACGTTTCCATCCCCATTGTTGTGGATCAAGATCATTCCCGCTGAGGTCCCTCCAAATCATAATTTGAAGGTGAACACGCAAACTATGATAGTATCCAGCTCTCTCTGTTGGTGGGAGCTTCTGGGGATCGAGTCCGGACTTGCTTGAGGTAGCCATTTCCATGAATTTGGCATGCCTCAAACAACCAAGGGAATCAACTTTTTTGCCACCATACATTATAACAAATATGCAGGTTACCAATTCTACCAGCCTGTTCTTCGGTTATTAGTGGATCACACATCATGTGTGATAAGTCTTGTAGTTCTTTTGAGTCCTGGACTTTCTTCATCAGAGTAGTTTTGCCATGTCCAAATGTTGCACATGTTGTGTCGCAACCACTCCATGCATGGATAAAAAGAATATTAGAGACAACCACATCTCCAGCTTTTGCTGCAAGATCACGAATTTTCCATATGTTCACATTTTTTCTTTGTGACCTTTTCAGTTCAGATTGGAAGTAGATGTCGGACATGGTGTTTTTCCAATGATACAACAAAAGGACCAGTATATCAGTATCATCAGCTACTACCGTGACTACATTATCTTCCTTTGCCAGTTGAATAGCACGCTCAACTATCATACCATCTGCATCTCCAGCACTCTGGGTAACAACTTGTGAATTAGTTTTCAAGTACTCACACAATAATGATATAAACTGTGCTTTATTGTGCTCATTGGCAAGAAAAGTTTGCTGATTCACACAGGCTTCTGTTAACTCAGAAACATGAATATCTGCACACATTTTTGTAATTCTTCTTTGATGTTCATGATCTTTTATTGATGCCCCTTGGTTGTAGCCATCAAAAATAACATGTGCATGTCCATACTTTCCCTGAACATATTGAACATATTGTATCACTATATCTTTATAAGTAGCTTTCTTCCCCCATTTTACTCTGTGAAGGAGAGCCCCTCCATCAAGAACATAAAAAGCTCTGTCGTCATGCTCACAAGGTTTTACTCCTTGCTTGAGAGCTGTTGCTAGTTGTGCTTTGTTGGTTTTACGCATAATGTTGTCTTTGAAGAGGGAATTACTGGTTGCTCGGCCTACCTTGAATCTTAACTGATGACGTGGTACCTTTATCTTTGCACAGCATAAATCTTGAAAAGCAGTTATTGTGATAAATGGCTTCCATTGCTACCAAGTCAATGCAACTTTCTAGACGACCTTGGACTTCTAGTGCCCAAGGGTCAGCTCTCTTGGTACATTGCTCAAGAAGTTTTATCCGTACCGGCAAAGTTCTTACAGGACAAACCTGTGATCTCTCAGGATGACGCTTGTCAATTGCTGCTGATTTGCCACAAAGCATGCATTGTCCTTTCCAGTCAAAAGGTAATGAGTCACTCCGTAATCTTTTAGCTGTGGGCTCACTGGGAATAGGACTAGGACCTCTAATAGTGACACGTTTTGCATCAGTAAAGTCTCTGCGACATTTTCCATGCACTAAAACTTTTCTATTTGGTACTACACTCATGCACTCCTTCAAATATTTGTGTAGATTCAATTTTCCATGCTTCTCACTATACAAAATGAGTGATTGCAGCCCCTTTTCTGATACCTTGATGGATCTTTCTGTTTCAAATCCTTTCTGGCATATGATGCAGTTCTCTTCATTAACATCAAAGGTATCTCCGAGAGAGTGACACGCAGCCATGAAGGCTGAAGCCTATTGTGATGAAACAAGAAGACGATTTATGTTGAAGAACTTTACATTAAACAAACTCACCAATCCAATGTACTGATGAACTGTCAGTAGAATAAGAGCATACAGTAAGACAAAGAAAGTGTGGCCTTTGGACAAATATTAGAAATTGTCATTGAACATCTTCTATCTAAAAAAGAAGAAGCCAAATTACCAGCTGGTGCACTGTTGAGCTGTCAGCAGAGTAGCAGAGTAGCCTTACAGTGTGGCAAGAAACTGGGCCTTAAAACTGGAGCTGTTAGCAGAGTATGTAGAGCTTACAAACAAGAAATAACCCTTAAGACTCCTTTACCAACTTTTCTGGCTTCATTAGAGTTAATATTTTCGCGTTCTAAATTTTTGTTATACAAATTTAATGTGGCGCGAAAATATTAATTATTGCGTATATCGCATTTCTTTTCCCCTTCCCAATGGCAAATTCTTTTGCTTATAAAAAAGTTTCCCCGAAGAGGATTTTAGAGGATTTTGGATATGTTATTCAACAATTTTTTCTGATTTTAATAGTACCAAAACAATTTTTATACCATTTTTTTCTGGGTTTGGCCATAATTGGGTCTTGAACAGCTACACTATAGAAAGTCCAAGGAACTACAGTTCCAATAGAACACACAAACATCACCAGCTGATACATGTGTCTATTACCATGTGACAAGAGTCCACATCCTGCACCTATTCAGATGCATATCACTCCTGCCCCATCTCCTCCACCTGGACATTTAATGAAACTAGCCCCCTATCACTTCCCATTCAAAGGTCATATCCTGTCCATTGTCTCCCCTCCCCCATGCACCCTGCACACCACACAGCAACAACTGGAAGGTCACAAATATCACCTAAATCAGGTATGCACTGGGCATCATCATAAAATATTTTGAACAATATCTCAAAAATGGTGAATACTCAAATGAGACTACATATACCACAACTTGATACTTACTTGATTCCATCTATACTGAGGACTTTGTCAAGAACAAACACTTGCCAGTAATTCTTGCTTTGCAGGTTGATTATGAGCCAGGTTGTCTGAAGTCAACTACGGCAAGACCTTCAACTTGCCAGTCACTCCAGTAAACCTAAGTGTTTTATTCACATGGTCATAATAAGCGATAGTAGCTAAAATATTATTTGTGACACAATCTGGGCAGTGTGTAGAGGGTAGGGCTCGGTAAATTATTCCCCAAATTTTCCCTATAATGCTATTCTCTAATTCTCACTCATGCCACCCATAATGCTTTTCATTTTGCCTATAATGCTCACAATTTTGCTCATAATGCTCACGATTAATAAAATAAAAAATCAAGAAAACAAACAAAAGGTTCATCAGAATCATTACTTCCTATAGTTATACTGCAGCATAATTGATGCTTCAATAGTCTCTTCTAGCGAGGAAGTTTGCTGTTCACCAAACTATTTGATAAAAGTGAAAAAACACGCTCAGCAGCTGCAGAGGATGGCTGAACCAGTAATACTAGTTTGCATGCAGCTGACCAATGGGGGAGCTCATTAGAGTGCTTCTTCCACCACTCTAACTTGTCTATGGTTGGTGACACACCATCTGCTTTTGCCATGTAGATAGGAAGCTCTACTTTCAAATCTTCCAACTTATTATTGAGGAAAGGAAAGGCCTTCAACTGGTCAATGTCAGCAGAGCTTGGACAAAGTTCAGACACCTTGGCTGGATCAAAATATCTGGCATATTTGAAGGCTGTAACAATTGGCTTTAGATCACCTTCAAATTTTTGCTTGAAATAAACAATAGCAGGCTGGATACACTCAGTAGCATAATTTATTAATTGCTGCTTCTGTGTTGGTCTGTTTGAAGACAATTTATTGGCAACAGCTGTAGCATTAGGGAAATTCTGGGCAGAAATAGTAGCCTGAAGTTTAACAATTTCTTCATAGGCACTAAAAGCCAGTGACCCATCTCCCTCCAATCTATAGGTGGCTTTGACAAATGGCTCACCAAAATCAACGGTAATTGCAAGTTCCATCTGCAGCTTCCGACTCTTAGGAGGGTCATTGAGAATGTCAACAATTTTTTTAGAGGAAGGGGGAAGATCATTATTCTCAACAAAAGGAAGCACATCAGCAAAGGTGACAAGCATATGTTTCATCACCTCCCATTTAGACCACCATCTGGTACTAGAGTAAGCAGGAACAGGCAAACCAGTAGCTTCCCTCCAAGCCAATTTTGCTTTTGGACTCCGTGTAAACAGGCCCACCCAAACTTTTATAAATTCATCTAGCACATTTGCATTTATCTTCTCCCCAACATGATCAAGAGTGTGTGAGAAACATCCCACATTTAGAAGACATGGATAAACAATTTTTAGAGTTTGAATTGCTACATTGTTGACTGAAGCACGATCACGCATTGCTGCTACTAGCTGATTTGAAGAAACACTAAGCTCATTAGATAGGCACATGATTAATTGCCTGGCCACTTCTTCACCTGTAAGGCTCTTAGCTAATAGCATCAGCCTGACAACACGTTGTTGTATTTGCCAGTCAGCATCGATAAAACGAAGTACAATAACCATGGCTTCACACACATGTGTGGTACCATCAAAAATTACACCAATATTATTTCCTTTTATGTCTTCTGTGATACTAGCAAACTCCTGTTCACGAATAAAAGGGATAAGCTGAGATAAGTTACTACTATGAGAAAGCCTAAAAGCACTTTCTTCAAACACCTCTCTAAAGCAGTCTACCTTGGCCAGTGGTACGCCAGCTTTCAAGAAAGATTTAACTACTTTAATACGAAAAACTCTCACTTCATCAGAAAGACCTTCTCCAATGGGGTGTTTGTTCTTATCATACTTCCGTAGCATATCAGCTATTGTTTTATCTTGAGCTTTCCTAGAAACTAAAAGCTTTTTGCTACTACCATGTTTAGCTGATCTAATATGCTGTTGCAAAACACTCTTCTTAACAGACACAGGCTCTCTACAAGCCTGACAAAATAACTTTCTTGATACCACAGATAAGTGCTCATTAGGAAATTCTTTAACTCTGGTGGAAGGAGGAATAGAGGGCTCAACAGCAACGGAACCCTTACCAGACCGTAAGCCTTTAGGTGGATTAGACTTCAATTTTCTTTTTCGGGACAAATCGGATGAAGCAGGACACTTCAGCCTGCTCAAAAGATTGGGAACATCAACAGTTTCACTACTGCTAGGGCCAGAGCTGCTGAGACTGATATCAGTAATTTCTTCTCTCATAAGATTAGGAACATCAACCTCACAACTGCTAGGCTCAGGGCTGTTACAAACATCAGGAATTTCAGTCTCTGTATCCATTAGACACTCAGCCATTTTCTAAGCTGGCTAGTAGCTAGTACAGCTAAGCTAAGCTTGCAGCTGCAAGTTACAGCTGCAAGCTAAGCTTAGATGTGTTTGCTGATAATAACACACATGCTTACATACAAATTTTTAATTATTATGTACAACTCAGGAATTCATTCCCAAAATGCTCCAAATTTGACCTATAATGCCAGCATTATTCTTAATGCTTCACTGTACCTAAAATGCTCAAAAAAATGCTAGCATAATTTACCGAGCCCTAGTAGCCAGACAACGCAGTTGGCTTGTGGCTATGACATGACCAAATAATACGTGGGATATGTGTGATTATAGTGTGTGATTATTGTGTGTGATAATAGAGTATGTTCAATAAAGCAAGTCCAGCTTAGCTATCTGTTTCGTAGGTTAGTAGAAGATAGCTAGTTTTAATTGCCTTAGATTGGACTGGTATAGCTTCAGATTATTAGTTAACGGTAGTGTGGTATAAAAATAGTCAATTATGCATACGCAGTAGTTATATACACAAAGGCGCACGCGAGAGATGCCCGGTAGGGTGTATAGGCACACAAGGTGCTCAGTTGACGTTTAGTGAGTTTTGTGCGAGGTGGTGCGAGCTATCTTAGCGCGAGGTGGTGTTAGCTAGCTTGGTGAAAGATGGTGTTAGCTAGTGTTCCTTGCCAATAACAGCTATGCTAGTGTTTACTCTAAACTTGATACAGTACTCCAACAAAACTACAGTAGCCAGTGGCGAGTAGTTTCTATACCCAGTGAAGATACCGAAGTGAAGTGAAGGTCAGGACTTTTTTCCACTGTGTCATTGACCATGTCTATGATTCATTACAGCCATTTCAGCCTACTCCTTAGGGACAGGAGCTATCTTCTATGAGCTTCTATTAGCACTACCCAGAAAGGTGATTTTCAGGAGATTCCCCTTACTCCTTCCTGACAAGGGCCTTTGGTATCTACCTGAAGTGTTTTTTTTTATTGTTCGTGAAGATCAAGTTCATGACAGCTCCACAATCAGAACTAGTACAACCGTATAAAGTGGTGGGTCATATTCGCCTGACCAATGCTTACGCCATCTCTGATTAGACTCTCATTCCACTGTATTAGTTCTGATTGTGATGACAGCTCCACAATCAGAACTAGTATAAATGTCTTTCCTTTCAGGTACTAATGGCATCTAGCCCTATAAAGTGGTGGGTCATATTTGCCCGACCAAAGTTAATTTGCTTACGCCATCTCTGATTAGACTCCCATTCCACTGTTCTGAATGGATTCCTTGTTCTGGCAGATCATACTTATTAATTAGTTTCTCAGGCAATAGAGTGAAAACGCATGCGGGATGCAGTATTGTTTAATATTTTAATTAAAAACCATAACCAATAAATGGCTCATGTTTAACCACAAGTCATTAATAAGAAAATCACAAAATGTAATCATCAAAAACAGATTACTTCTGTACAATCTTTCTTTTCCACACTGGATGCTTGCCTTCATGTCTACAATTGTGGCCTTAGGTAGCCCTTCGAAAAACAGTATTTCATAGTCAGCTAATTTGTTAGCAATTTAATTATTTTAGCTGTGGCTATTGCGCACAGAAAGTATTAAGGTATTATCTAGGTTTACAGTGGCATAAATGTGATGGTACTCTCTGATCTTTTTAATGACACTGATGAAACACAATTGAATAGAGGTGCCATAAAGATTACCTTATATTAGCTAGCTAGTGCTTATTGAGATCCAATTTATGTATAGAATTAAAATAGAAGTGAGGAGAAAATACATTTTAATTCACTATTTTGTGAGTAGTCAATTAAAATGGGGGCCCTAAGGCTTCTTCCTGGCTGGTATTGGGGATCATGATCTCATCGCCCCCCCCCCCCCCCCCCCTTGTTTTTACTAACAATACTTGTGTCCCAAGTAGTCTCAAGCAGCCAAACTCACTAACCACTGCATGATATAGATTATGAGATAGGTGCCCTCCCTCCATTCCACCCCCCTTCCCCTTGGGTAAAGGGTCTCACTCTTTGTAAATTCCCCAAATGGTAAAGGGTCAGAAGTGCCTAATATCAATGGTGGTGTGAATAGTGTTACTTCATATGGCTTTTTATGCAGAACCTTTTCATCATGTCAAAGTTTGGGGGACCC
>WLWD01001851.1_pt1 | contig 71617 bp, 46 predicted proteins | sample 6712731 | NCBI WGS metagenome assembly WLWD01 (sample SAMN12718690, study PRJNA576275) | sponge metagenome | isolation source: marine sponge | host: Mycale hentscheli | place: New Zealand: South Island, Marlborough, Capsize Point | collected 2014-11-01
GCTCGCTCGCCATTTGTGCTAAAGCACACCACTAGTTTATATATATGTTTGGACGTACGTAAGGCATTTTTGTACTTTGACCCTCGCGTTTTTGTGTAAGTTCGGTGGTCGACCCCGTCCCAATCTTCACTAAACAGAATCCTCCGTTTATCGATCAGTACCCGTATCACCCTAGAAATTGAATTGTTTACCGTTTTGAATTCTTTTGCGGGAGCAGTTAAAACTTGAAAACTTAAGGGACTTCCATTTCTATTCGAGTTTGTGGCGGTGGTAAGTCAATGCGCTCTTTGTCATGGTTATAAGCCGTGCGCAACAGTATTTACTTGAAAATACATTGTCCACTAGGCTACCGCTAAGGTAAGTCTGTGTAGGTGCATGTCCAGTTGTGTCAAAACTTTGTGTGTTACAACCACTACTTAGCTAAAGAATATCACAAAGAAAACGTTTAAATAACGTGTATTGTTTTGTTGTTGTTTTTTTCCCTTCAATTCAAGCAGTTGCAGAGAGTTGTTACTATGGCACTGAAATCCCTTTACCGTGTATGCGAAATTAAAAAACTGGACCTTATTTTCAGTAGCTTCAGTGTTAGAAGTCAAGATCATTCATATAAAAATAGTATAGTCTTTAGGCTCGCTCGCCATTTGTGCTCAAGCACATCACTAGTATAATTTAGTATTTTAAATATCCATACAATTACACAATCAGTGTATATTATAATGTATGTTTGTGTGTGTTTTCCCATACTATAGAGTTTAGGTAAAGTAGAGTGTTGAACTATTGTATATAAATAAGGTTATTGTATTATTCTCAGAGTTTAAAAACTTAGAATAGAGAAAGCCTGTTTATTATAACAAATTATTAGTGGCAGCTAATTCTTCTTACCTGGAATGTTTCTATCAGAATGTTGTTCATCTTTCTCTATAATAGATAGATACAGGTAATGCAATAGTACATTAATTGAAATCAACTTTTCTCAAGTGTCGGATGCTGATTATTTAGTTTATATACTTAAGCATGATTGATTTTATTAGGTGTATTCTCTCTCTTTTGCAGGCTATTTGAATGCTATGCTACACTCTCGCTCTCAACAAACCAATGGAATTTTTCTTTTTTCAAAGATTCTTTTTATCTGTTGAACTTGTTTACTCTGCTCTGTGAAAGAGAAAGAATACATGAGTATTAAAAAGGCTGAGAAAGAAATAGTGAAGTGATAAATTTGCATAGTAAAAAAATTCCATGGATAAAAAGAATCTTTGAAGAAAAGAAAATTTCTGTTGGTCTGTCAAGAGCTAGACTGTAGCATAGCAGTACCCCTAACAGTATAAACACAGAATTGGTGTGAAAAAGACAGAATATATCTAATGAGTAAAAAAAGGCTGAGAAAGAATAATAGTGAAATGATTGATTTTATACATGTAAAGAAATATTTTGCTTATACTATAGTCTTAGATTTTACATACTCTTCTTTGAAATGAGTTTAAAGTGAACATTTTAAAATTGCATTTTTTCCCTCTATTAAGTTAAATACTTAAAAAAAGTCCTCTCAAAGTGCAACCCTCGGATCAGTATAAATTGCCCTCCCCCCTTTCCACCCTCTTCTGTGAAAAACACCAAAAATGATGCGATGTCAGCTATCAGCACACTATAATAGTATGATTTAGATTGAATAATTACTAGGTGTGGCCATATTAGCAACCATTTTGGTAAGTATGTGTGTACCAATTAGGTTTAATCACATAGTATAGAATTGACCATCTATTGCCAGACAACAATGAGAAAAATTTCGAAAAGGACTTCATCAAGTGCAAACCCAGCAAAGTCTGACCCTACAAATTTTGGGGAAAAAAGAGCACTAGCAGAATGAATGTTCAGCACTACCGTGAACTAAAACTTTGAATTCTATATTCAGATATTAAATTTTCAATGAATCATATGAATATAGCTAATTCAGTTTAATGAAATATAGCTACTAGTGATTTTCAAAAAGACAACAGAAGACTGCATTAAGGCAAAGAAAAAGAAAAAAAAAAACAATAGGGATTGACTGGGTGGATCCATTAGTTGAACTCATTAGATTCTAATGGCAGTTACCTGAATCTGGAGTTGGAGCGGTTGTAGCCTGTATGCCAACAATAATAATGCCTGTATTAAAAACAAGTAAATTAGAGTTAACTTGAGCAAGTAATACATAAAAAGGTTTCAGTGTATTAATTATTATGGATAAGTTTTATCAATTGCATGTGTTATACCAGAAACAATAGGATTGCATATAATACAGTTTCTTACACTTCTCCAACTAAATGTTATTTATATGGTACAATAAGTTTTCCTATAAATTTATCATACAAAACAATTCTTAGATCTATATGAAAAGCTCACTAAATAGATTAAAAATAGGCACCTAACTGTAACTAACCTGCTGCCATCAATAGGGAAGTCCACTCACACATGGTCAATTTGGCAATATCAGTCCTTAAAAAAAATCAAGAAAACTGACGCCAATAATTGAGTATCAGAATCTTGCGGTGAAAGCCAGGGCATTTCCACATCTAAAGCAAAAAAAAAAAAAAAAAAAAAAAAAGCGGTACCTGCTCGTTATTGAAGACACTTAATTTGCTGTAGTCTGGGTTTAACCTGAGCTTTTTCGTATTGTGATGTAGGCATTCGACTACACGCTATGGCTCCTTAGATTTTGGGTTCCTCTCAGTATTGTCCTTACCGTCATTGTCGTAGAGTGCCAACAAAAAGGAAAGGAAGAAATTTTTTTGTAACTTGGGCTACAGTTGGTACTTTCTAAAACAGATAGACAACGAAATCTCGGGCATTACCGCCTGTCAAACCCCTCGGACTGCTAGTATCGTCCTTGCTACGCTCGGGACTGTGGTTTGTGGACTTCAGAACATAGCTGGTGTAGTTTTTGTATTGTGACAGAGGGACTAGATTATTGTGACAGAGGGACTAAATTAATTAGGCGCTACGCACAGTCGTTAACTACTGTTTTTAGGGTCCCTCAGGCCCTAAGTTTAGCGCCCTCGCTGCGCTTGGGACGCTACAAATCAAGGGCCTTCAGGGACTCTAAATATAGTAGTTCCCTCTGGAGCAGCGCCTAACTATTATTTATACCATGGTTCGTTCAAACCGTCCAATCAGATTTCTCAATTCGGGGTGAATAAATCACTTATACACCGCCTAGGAGGTGAATATTTTTTGCCCGTGGCCTAGAATTACGATCTGTAGCTAAGCGAAGCGGCGACCAATGAGGCTACAGAAAAAAAGGTTGTTATGCGTTTGTTATAGCCTAGAGCCATGTTACAAGTCGGTTGCACCGCTCGGTGCGCGGTCGGTACGGGATTTACACTATCCTCGGGCCTTCGGCCCTCGGTTGTGTAAATCCCATACCGACCTCCACCTCGTGATGTAACCTATACATAAAACCCTCGATGTCGCTGTCTAAATAGCGTTTATAGCGTCCCAAGCGCAGCGAGGGCGCTACACTTAGGGCCTGAGGGACCCTATAAACAGTAGTTAATGACTGCGTGCAGTGCCTAACTAATTTAGAACCTAGCAACAGTTCCTAACAACACAATTGGAGGGACTCTACATATAGAAGCCCTGCCCTGAAGGCGGGGGAGCTACATAAAGAATCCCTCCCTGAAGGACCTAAGAGATTTAAAGTCCCTCTATCACAATACAAAAACTACACCAGCTATGTTCCAAGTATTATTTGAGGTTTTTTTGGCCCTTTCAGCTACGTGCCAGTAATTTTATACCGCACGTGCGACGCACTTCTGACGGTTGCTCGCGAAGAAAAGGCTGTTGAAGTGGTGCCCGAAGTAATTTTGATTGTCTTCGCCGCGAGGTGTACACGTCGGCACTACTACTCTTCTTCCTATTAATTGGAGGCTACTTCAGCAAATAAACATACATCGACTTGAGTGTGCTAAATATTACTTTAAAAAAAGGTAAGAAACTATGCTCATAAAATGTTCTAGGTATACAGTTTTACATCGATGCTAAGCTGCATTATTTCTCTATAATAACAGACGACACCCACCGTTATTATCTCGAGCTTTTTCTCTAGAGTGGAAGGCACGCTCGCTCCCACAATCGCTGGTCTTTGAGAACTGAGAATGAATTAGCGGTGTTTCCCAGTAGCGATTCCAGGGCCAGCGAGTTCTGAGCAGCAGGGATTGGCGCTCTAGCTGTCTGCTGCTGATTTTCCAGCCTCCTCAACGCTGCTATTGGATACTTGGAGTAATGCTTGAGCAATTCCTGCTATAACTTTATTCGTTTAATTTGGTAGCTTTGTATTAGCTACTAATAAATATAAGTAGGTATAAAAAAGATTTCCTGCTTGATGGCAGTGCACAACCAGAACATGGTACATGTACAAAAATATATGTTATACAATTTTTGGATCTGTTAACACAAATAGAACACAGGTATACATTTGAGTACATATTTAGCTAAAGCTGCTCCAAGGTGCACTTTACAACAGAAGTTATAGTTACAGAAGGTTTTAGAAGACTTCATGCCTCAAACTTAAACTATTAATAAGTCCTGTTGTACCATGATATGTTCAAACAATCCCATCAGATTGCTCAATTTCCAGTGAATATATTTCATACCTACCTCCTAGAAGGTGGATAAGTGAACCCTCCAATCAAATTTTTTTTCTGTGCATCTCTGCCTAGAACCACAGTACAAAACAAATCGGTTGCACCTCTAGGTGTTTGGTTGGTAGGGGATTGTTGGTTGTGTTAACATAACTGAAAATATATTGTACCTGCAAGAAACTGTCACCTACAAAGCTAATAGTAATGAATCAAATTGTGAGTAATGCCTATCAACTTTGGGAGCAATGCATTAATGTATAAAAATGAACGTGGACATCCAATTTCCTGCTGGCAAAAAAAGGAACTCACCACTTATTAAATGCAGCTGCACAACAATAAACAACAGCATTATGAAGAGCTATTGTAATGAAGTGAATTACTTTTTCATGAGATTGCCAAGAAAAGTAACCACTGGACGAAGTAAATTACTACTTTAATATAGAGATGACCAGGAATAGTTAAATCTAACAATGTGAAAGCTTTCATGAGAGGAGGAATATCAAGTTAAGAGAAACTAAGCAGGAGATAGTTGTAAGTCAATAATTCTAATATTTCATGAAACTTGAAAAAATTAACATAATTATTTGGAAAAATATAGAGGCTCAATTGAAGCTATTTTATATGCATTGCATCAAAATAATATTTGCACATATCAATGAAACTTTTTTCTGTTCATTCTAACTGTGCATGCACAAAATGTATCATGCATGTTAAAAAGACAGATAGACAGACAGGCAGAGAAATATATTGTGAATAAAAAATAAATTTTACATGGTATACATAAATACAATGTAATGTTCTAGTAAAACAATCTTGTAAAAACTGAAGACAAACATAGACTAATCAAGTCATCAGTTTAATGTTTTAAGTTGGATAGTTTACAGACAACGAAAGACTTCTGGGACAAAACGAAAGAACTGACACTCTCAGTACAAACAGAAGTGAGATATAGCATGCAACATCAAAGCCAAAGAATAAATTGAATGTACTTTATAATACCTTCAAATATGATCAAATAAACCAAAGCCACTGACAATGTTATAAATGCTGCAATTACCATAGCAATGACGTTTTAAACTTTAGGTGCTCTACTTTGTGATCCTTAGCCATAATGATCAGCAAAGTAGAGACAGTGAACAGATAAACTAGCTGGCCTGTGAATCAATACTGCACTGTATTGCCTTAGCAGTCATGATGAATCGTGAAGACATTATTAAACACCCTTTTAACTTCGCTCACATAGTCCTGGATACAACAAATAAATGTAATCAGTATTTTTGGAGATGTCAATAGCATCACACATATCACCAGGTGGCCTCTTGACACTAACTGGTACTCCTTCACATTTTTGACTTTATTAAATAGCTGGTGAACTATTATCATGTTAACCAGAAGAATAGGGGCAATCAAGACCAAACAATAATCATCCAAGAAAAATAAAAAATGCTCAGTGGTACACTACAGTAGTTTAATTGAAGGCTCACACTACCTGTAAGAGATATTGTTCAAAACTAGAATGGACACTCCTTGCTAATTAGCCTCGTGTACAATGTCAACAGAGCAGCAGCCATTACAGAGAATACTCAATGTCAATTGTTTTGAACTTTTGCAGATTGCAGCTTCCATGTAGAAGTTCTACATCCAAACCTGTAGAAATAATTACTCGGGAGAAAATATTGGATTCACTGTATTTGTACACGATTTTGCTGCAATTCATGGTGAAACTAGAACACTACGAGTGCAAACCCTCAGCGTTAGTTAAAAAAATGCAAAAGAAATCACTACTGTTGAAAAAAAAAAGTTCTTAAATTTTCAGCTTATAACAATAATAGTTTTGTTCTATTAATTTTAACTATGGCATTTAACATTGGCCTGCTTGCATCTCTAGGATTCTTCAGGAATAGCTTCAAGGGACTTTCTTTGGGCATAAGGTTTAGAATCAGCCACACACCTGGGACTGATCCACACTTTCTAAAGCTCTATTATGTGCTTGACCCTCAGCCATAGGGTTTTTATTCCTCAGGACTTCATGGCATTCTATGGGTTTAATATTAACCTTAGCTTGGTAGAAAAAAAATTACCTCAGGAACATTGGACTTTCTGATATGCACACTACACGACTACACGAATACTTATAAGGGCAACTTTTTGGAGAGCTGGCATACTTGAAGCACATGCTTCCAGCAGCAGGACTTTAGGGAGTTTTGTAGTGGACACTCGGAACTCTCATGAACTTCCACCTCGCATTATATCACTGACACACCCACCTCACGCAATTATTATTCAGTTTTGTCTCATCTCCTCACATTACCTCGTGTCAACGTCATGTAGTTGCTCTGATTAAATAGTTGAACTAAACTTGTCTCTGTCGCTGATAGTTAGTAAATTAATAGTAGGTAGTTAGCCCTACAGTGTTTTGTATTTATACATAGCATTATGCATAGTTGTGACTTGTAGCTATGAGAAAAAAGTGACTGATTAAGTACAACACATAATCATTAAATTAATTTTAGAGCAGCCAAAGATATCCTACTGTATTCTTTTTTTTTTTTTTTTTTAATATTGTGATACATAATGGTAAAAAGCTTTCAAACTGTCCAATCAGATTGCTCAATTCGAGGTGCATACCCACATCCTAGGAGGTGAACAAGTAAACTGTACATTCAAAATTAGTTTTTGTGTGTTTCCTGTACAACCGACATTAAACATTTGCCTTCCCCCCCCCAGGAAATTGTTTTCTAGCTGGCTGGGGTGTGTTGGGGGGGGGGGGGGGGGGGGGGGGGGGGGGGGGGATAGGGGATAGTCTCTCGTAGCAAGACCCTTTACCAATCGCTACACTTTTCCCGCGTAGGGATTGATAAAGAAGCAGGGGGGGGGGGGGGTGTGGTTGCCCCCTGCTAAATACGGCTTGATACTAATTTTGACCACAGACGATCTTTTAAGTGCGACAATCAGCAGAGGCTTGATTCACCTGATCAACTTGTGTAACAATAGTCTACAGTCTGGGGAGTGGTTTAAAAGTTGTGGGTGTGGTCAACATTTCTGGGATGTGGTTAATGTTTCTGGGGTGTGGCTAATGTTTTAAGTCATCCATCACAAAATCAGCAATAGCCCCAATAGCTTGATGCTGGCAGCCAAGCAAGTAATTCTATCCAGTGGCTGCGGCACGGAGAATTTAGACCCGCCTACTTCGGTGCTGTACGCGCACGCGTGCGCGTACAGCACATAATATACCCGCCCCCCTCCTCCTACAGTAGCTCGGGGGCGGCGGCAGACAGTAGGAGGAGGGGGTATTCCCTAAATAAGGGATAGCTGTGTGTGTGAAGAGAGTTGGACGTGAATTTGTCAACGATGAAGTTTCTCAGCAAAGCTGGAATTGCATTTTTCGCTCCACTGGTGATCAGTGTGACGTTAGTTTATCTCGGGTTCCACACATCAGTCGCGTCTTTCTTTTGCTTCGTTACTTTTCTGTGGCTGAATGGCCTGCACTATCTTCGTTTAGCATACAAGACCATACCAAGGGATATAAGGTAAGTATCTATGGGAAGAATTGCAATGACAACAAGATGTTTTATTTGTCTTGTAGCTTCCTTTTGAAGGCTATTTCATTGACCAAGAAGTCAAAGGAAATCGGGAAGCTTCATCCTTATGTTTCGGATGTTTTCCAACACAATGTACGGCAGCACCCCAATAAAGTTGCATTAATATTTGAGGAAAGGAAATTAACTTTTGAAGAGCTTGATGTGCTCTCTAACAAGATAGCAAACATGTTGCTGAGCTCAACGAACCTTCAGCGTGGAGATTGTGTTGCTATGTTTATGGAGAACAGTCCTGAATACATTGCCATCTACTTGGCTCTCTCTAAGATTGGAGTCACCAGTGCATTAATTAATTGCAACCTCAGAGGCAAGGGGCTTACTCACTGTATCAAAATTTCCACATGCTCCGGCATCATATTTGATTGCAGCCTAAGTGAAGGGCTGTCAAACATCTTGGGAGATTTAGATTCATCAGTAACGCAGGCTCTTTTCTCCGTAGGTGGGGATAGCCCAATCACAGGAGCAAACAATTTGGAACGAAAAATAGAAAGCGTATCTTCAAAGAATCCTCCAGCCCTGACTAACAAATCTCCCAAAGGTATATGATAGCTTTCTTAAATGACAGCTTCAGCACGTATAACTATCAATACTTTGCCTGCAAGATTTCTAGCTATAGTTGATTCATGCATTACCATATTATTGTAGCTATAGTCTGATCACTAGTTGCAGCATTTAGATAAGCAACTGATTCTGTTTAGGCTGTTCAAACAAACAATATTATGCTCATCAAGCTGACTTAGTTAAAATACTTATTGATTACAATCATTATGTTATTTCTTTCAGATCTTCTGAGCTATATTTACACTTCTGGAACTACAGGGTGGCCGAAACCTTGTAATATATATCACTCAAGGTGGGTAATTCCAGCTTATTGGCTGCTTTTTTCTCCCACACAGAGCAAGTTTAATTAGTGTTACACTGTAGATCAGTTGGGATGTATTAAGAAACAAGTGGAGGGTGGTGTAAAAATACTTGGAGAATTTAAAATTTTTAAAAATTGCTATTGAGCAAAATGAGTGAGACACTCTCGGGTTTATCTTATGGAATATATATATAATGTATATATATATGTAGTCTCTTTATGCATGCATTCTGTTAGTCTGTTGCAACCCAAAACCTCTTACTGTTTAGAGACAAGCATGCACTTTTGGCTGTTGTTCTAGAGGAATTTGGTAGTGTTTTACTTTTTACATGTACTGTGCCTGCAGTACGCAGGACGTAGTACCTTAAACTATTTGCATGGGTATAGCAATCAAAGTGTTTTGATTGGTCGGGAGCGCAGCTGATTTCTGCACTTCATAGTAAAGATGCCCGTACTTATTTCACTAAAGCCTGTCCAACATTGAGAGAATAATGAATACTTTGTTATCTGATGATGCAGAAAAAGATTGAAAATGGAATGGATCATGGTAGTCCCACCTAGTCTGGTATAACCTGACCCTTTACCAAACCACAACGCAGAGAAAGATGTAGGGACTATCACGTTCCTTTGCTGTTCAACCCCTTTGGCCATCTCGTGCTGAGCAATTATATTTATTGTGTATTGCTGATGCAATATTTATTCACCTGAAATAAACATTTGCAGAACATTCTGAAAAAAAATTAGCGACAGTGGACTATGTTGACACTAAGTACCATGAGGTTTAGTATGGGTTTGACATGGCATCGAATTCATATTACATTGTAACCGGAACTAAGAGAGTGTCACCTAAAGGGTCAAATCTGTTTCACCTCAATTTCCATGAGCTAGGGACACTATAACTTATTATTCAGGGGCGGATCCAGGGGGGGGCCCCAGGGGGCCCTGGCCCCCCCCCCCCCCCCTTACACACACACACACACCGACATGTGATACACACAAGGCACAAACATGTAATACAGCCAGCATTTAATACTTCTTTCTGTGGTTAGTGTACTTCGTTTACACCATGACCACTTACTTGTGCTGGCATTCTACTAACATTGCCTTATGATAGCAAGATTGCCAGTTTGTAATGTGAAAATGTCAAAGAGAGTTCAGTCTAAAGATCCAATTCAGAGCTCGACCTGTGGCAGCACAAATGGAAAGCTGACTCTGAATTAGCTGTAAGCCTTTGTACTCCAGAGAAAAGCCTAGTACATGCAGATTGTGATTTCTTTCCCAATATTCACACTCTTTTATGTATAATGGGCACATTGCCAGTTACAAGCTGTGAATGTGAACGTTCCATCAGCATGCTCAAATTGATCAAGACTTCACTGAGGAGTAGTATGGGACAAGACCGTCTTAATGGATTGGCAATGCTATATTACCACCGTGACATTGAAATTACTTCAGAGGAAGTGGTGGATGAATTCTCATCCAAGACGGATGGTATTATGACTATATAACTTGCTTCAATAAATTCTTGACTAATTCTTTATTGTTGTCAGTGAGTGTAATTTTTTTCGTGTATGTAACAAATTGAAATATTCAGAAAGAAACAAAAAAAATTAATTAGTGGGTGTGATAAAATGGGTGTGGTCAAGTTTCCACTTAACTTTCGCCCCCCCCCCCCCCTAATGCTGCATCCGCCCCTGTTATTAGTCACCAGCACTAGAGTATAACAAAAGTAAATGCTTACTATTTGCAAAGTGGGTCAACATACAATTTTTTCAACTAAAGCTTTATCTACAAAGAGATCCCTTACTGGGGAGTGAGTGGTTAGAGGGAGGGATGTTCTACTCTAGATCCTGGCCACTATAGGGTCTAGTGGCAGCACTTATCAGATTCCCCAAACCATATTTGGGGCTGTACCTTGCCCACCCAAGTCCACCTATTACACAAAACTATAACAGAACAGCTTCAGTGATTGGAAGGTCACTTGTGAAGTATTTCATATGACTACCTTCCTTAACCCATTCACCGGCATAAACGCCACATGGTGTCGATTGTTTAGTTGGCACTTCTCTGATTTAAGAATGAATCAATTATCCAATATAATGTTCTAATTGTTTTGTTTTTAAGTTGCTGTGGCGTAGCACTTCCTGTAATAAAAAAAATTTGAAATGAAAACATCAGTATTTTATTTTTTAGAAAATTAAAAAAAATTATGAGCGTTGGTCCACCCCCCAATTTTTTTATGGTACAAGGCTCTGAAGCTCAGAATTTAGTAACTAGAAGGTGAACAAGCTATGCACTGTGTAGCAGCGTCATGACTGTCTGTAATTGAGTTTAAGATCAAGCTGTTAGTAAATGTAAGTCCGAATTTTTAGCTTTTCTTTTTTTGCAGGATACTATAAAATAGTTTTGCATTAACTTGCTTTAAAATATCTTTTTGATTGTCTTTACAGGAAAAGAATATAAAAATAAAATATGAAATTATCAAATTACCACACTGGTCGTCATAAGCCTGCTGGTGAAAGGATTAACTATCTTATCTGAATTCTGTTTGCTGAACTAGCTTACTGTGTTACTATTTATTTGCTCATGTCATTATGACATGCCGATAGGAGATAGGAGGCATTACTCACAAAAGCTAGTATTGCTTCAGTGTGAATGATAAAAATACAGCTGGCCTAGTGAGTGATAGCATGAGTAACTTGTGCTATTTGGGATTAATAGTACTTGTAGAGCAATAGAAGTAGCACTCAGCTTCACCACTCATTCTATTAATCCTGAATACCACAATTATGTGGTATTACTCATAGAATCCAAAAGTGCATAATTAATGCAGTCAGTGGGAGGGAGGGAGGGAGGGAACCTGCTGGTTTCTCTCCTTGGGAGGGAATGAACCACAAGGCAGAGGGTGGTAGCATGCATGATAGCCAGGCTAGGCTCAATTCCCCATGGCATTACCTGACCAGGAACTTTCCCCAAAAATTAACGGGATTCCCCTAATAGGTATGTCATCACAGTGCACGTGGCTAATGTCCAGCAGCACAAAATAGGCAGGGCTAACCCTCAGCATTCAATATGAATATGCCAATGTGTAGCTCATGTAAGTCGATATGTACAGCTTGAGCAAGTCGATATGTATAACTTGAGCAAGTCGATATGTATAACTTGAGCAAGTTGATATGTATAGCTTGAGCAAGTCGATATGTATAGCTTGAGCAAGTTGATATGTATAGCTTGAGCAAGTCGATATGTATAGCATGAGCAAGTCGATATGTATAGCATGAGCAAGTCGATATGTATAGCTTGAGCAAGTCGATATGTACAGCTTGAGCAAGTCGATATGTATAGCTTGAGCAAGTCGATATGTATAGCATGAGCAAGTCGATATGTATAACTTGAGCAAGTAGATATGTATAGCTTGAGCAAGTCGATATGTATAGCATGAGCAAGTCGATATGTATAGCTTAAGCAAGTCGATATGTATAGCTTGAGCAAGTCGATATGTATAGCATGAGCAAGTCGATATGTATAGCTTAAGCAAGTCGATATGTATAGCATGAGCAAGTCGATATGTATAGCTTAAGCAAGTCGATATGTATAGCTTGAGCAAGTCGATATGTATAGCTTGAGCAAGTCGATATGTATAGCTTGAGCAAGTCGATATGTATAGCTTGAGCAAGTCGATATGTATAGCTTGAGCAAGTCGATATGTACAGCTTGAGCAAGTCGATATGTACAGCTTGAGCAAGTCGATATGTATAGCTTGAGCAAGTCGATATGTATAGCTTGAGCAAGTCGATTATGTATAGCTTGAGCAAGTCGATATGTACAGCTTGAGCAAGTCGATATGTATAGCTTGAGCAAGTCGATATGTATAGCTTGAGCAAGTCGATATGTATAGCTTAAGCAAGTCGATATGTATAGCATGAGCAAGTCGATATGTATAGCTTGAGCAAGTTGATATGTACAGCTTGAGCAAGTCGATATGTACAGCTTGAGCAAGTTGATATGTATAGCTTGAGCAAGTCGATATGTACAGTTTGAGCAAGTCGATATGTACAGCTTGAGCAAGTCGATATGTACAGCTTGAGCAAGTTGATATGTATAGCTTGAGCAAGTTGATATGTATAGCTTGAGCAAGTCGCTATGTACAGTTTGAGCAAGTCGATATGTATAGCTTGAGCAAGTCGATATGTACAGCTTGAGCAAGTCGATATGTATAGCTTGAGCAAGTTGATATGTACAGCTTGAGCAAGTCGATATGTATAGCTTGAGCAAGTTGATATGTACAGCTTGAGCAAGTCGATATGTACAGCTTGAGCAAGTTGATATGTACAGCTTGAGCAAGTCGATATGTACAGCTTGAGCAAGTCGATATGTATAGCTTGAGCAAGTTGATATGTATAGCTTGAGCAAGTTGATATGTACAGCTTTAGCAAGTCGATATGTATAGCTTGAGCAAGTTGATATGTATAGCTTGAGCAAGTCGCTATGCAACTCATGCAATGACATGGTAGATGTTAATGCTGTCTTCAGAAGAGAAGCTTAACATACAAGCAACACTCACCTCACCAGTAGTTTCCATGGGAAACTCCAAGCTCTCTGGTAAACTGCTGAGAAATAGTGTAATGCAAAACTATCGCGGGAAGCAAAGAAATTATTTGCTCATGTGAGTAGCATGACTAAAGGGGGCATTACCAACAATTGCTTACAATCGTACGGCCTAAAAATAACTAGCTTTTTCTGAAAAATAAGTCAAAACTAAAAATTCTGGCACATTAAAGGGATTTTGTCCATTTCAAATTTGGATGCTTGTTTCAATCCTTGGGAGGCTACCATCTTTGAGATTCACTTTTTGTTGTGTGACAGAATGACTGACGGACTGATTGGCTGACTGACAGACAAACTGAGTACTGCATTTCTCATACACGGTAAGGGTTAAATATTTCTGGAGAAGTTGATGTCGCCATGCTTAAGAGTGGTAATGTGTTGAGAAAAATGAAGGAGAGGGCTATCAACCAAAAACGATGAAAGTAAATTTGCACGTTCTTCAATTCTAGGCTAATGGAGCTAGCTAGGTGGTGAAAGCTGGAACATGACTTTTGATGCAGACTCTGGTGGATGGCAAACCTGTGTTGCCCATATAATGGAGTAATTAGTAAGGGGCTAACCAGTAATTATGCTTTTACTGACCACTGTCTTAGCCTAATGTGTAATGTCCAAGATAGATAGTTGTAATGGTCTTAGATTGTAAAGTCAGTCAATGCACACCAAATTGTTTAAAAAAAGCTGGTGTCTATAGTGTAGATTAGGAAGGATCCTCTTTTAGAGGCTGATGTCCAAGGTGAAATTCTGATCCTCATCACTGCAGATACTGGAATAAATGATAGTTTCCCAGTGAAGGAATTTTTGGGTGTGACAATGACGCAGTATATGCTGGAGACTACTGATGATTGGGATGACAGTGTGTGCAAGATGATGTAACCACGACAACCGTTCTGTTCCCTCCTCCATCTTCTTTATCAAAGAAGTGATAGAATATTGGAAGATATTACCTCATTATTTAGCATTGTGGTTATAAGAAAGCCATAGTGTTGGGGACTAATATTGACATTATTGTGAACCTAAATTTTCCATTGTGCAGATTGATGGGATATTCAGAGTTTTTTTTGTCATATTTAATTTCAAGAGAGTAGCTAAGTCTTAAAAACAACAACAACTCTTTCCCTCAACCCTTTACCATAATAGTTTTTACAACACCAAGTATATTAAATGTGAAATGTTCTGAAATTGATGACTTTCGAGAAGGGACAGCTTCTCATAAAGGAAAAAATCTTGAGTTTTTTTTTGTCATTAGTTTGGGTAATTGTAATTTGATACTGTTCAGATAAAAAAAGTTATGATATAAGTAATGTACACCCAATTTTTCTTTAAGCACCCATAATAATATAATCTATCGTTTTACTTGTCTTGAACTAATACGAATTGGTCTACATTTAAGTCCATCATGCAGGCATGGCCTGCAAAGAAAGTACCATTGTTGCTGTGATCTTATCTTTGCTGACTTGAAACTTAATTATTATTTTTGTGTGCAGTAGCCTTGGATTTAATTTATTAACATTTGATAAGAATGAGTTTATGTCAATTTATTTAATAGGGCTGTTGGCATTAATTGCCTGTTTCAAGTGATGGGTACATTAGTGCCTGAAGACATAGTATACAGTGTCCTTCCACTGTATCACACCAGTGGCATGCATATTGGAGTTGGAAATATGGTAAACCTTGGAAATACAGTGGTGTTACGAAGGAAGTTTTCTGCCAGCAACTTCTCAAAAGACTGCTCAACTCACAAGTGCACAGTAAGCTTGTTTGACTGGCTATAAACTGTTGTGTGAATACCACTTGAAAATATTTAAACCCTTTCTGTAATAATTTTAATTGTATAAGTTTGACATAGATTATGATTGTAATCACAGTATGATCTCATTGTTATGTGAAATGATGTTACAGTCAGTTGAGCAAAAATAGATGGTAAAATTATTAGTCTGATATAATACGGTGTCTAGAGATATAATTTCATATTTAGTTCCAGTCTACATTATAACCAGTTAGAATATGTGATGTCATTTCCACAGGTGTTCATTTACATTGGTGAGCTCTGCCGATACCTAATGGCCCAGCCAGTTAAATCGATTGATCAGGAGCTGAATATCAGAATTTTCATTGGAAATGGACTTCGAGGTAACCTCTGGTCATCCTTGAAGGAGAGATTTAATATTCGAAATATCTTTGAGTATTATGGAGCTACAGAAGGTAACGTTTTCTTGGGTAATCTTGTCAATAAGCCTGGAGCTGTTGGTTACGAATGGCCCTTCCTGTCTTTCATTCAGCATCACAAGCTAATCAAAGTCGACGTGGATACAGCAGATTATGTTAGAGATGAAAAAGGCTTTTGTGTAATTGCTGGTGTTAATGAGCCCGGAGAACTTGTTGCTGAAATAACAGCAAGGACGCCTTTTAATGGTTACAAGGACTCGACAGCGACGAAAAAGAAGGTGTTAACTGATGTATTCCGAAAAGGAGACAGATACTTTTTGTCTGGAGATATGATGCGGAAGGACGAAGAAGGGTTTTTGTATTTCTGTGATAGAATGGGAGACACATTTCGTTGGAAAGGAGAAAATGTATCCACCACTGAAGTGGAAAATGCAATAGCTCAAATTTATAAATCTCAGACTATTGTTGTGTATGGAGTTGAGATACCGAGGAAGGAAGGGAAAGCTGGAATGGCTGCTATAGAAGGAACCCCTGACTCATTGGATCTCTCAGATTTTGCCAAGCAGTTACTGGATGCTTTGCCTAAGTATGCCGTGCCTATCTTCCTCAGGTTCATCCCAGAAGTCAAGTTGACTGGCACATTCAAGTTGAAGAAAGTGGAATTGCGAGGAGAAGGATTTGATGTTAAAGCTATATCAGACCCTCTTTACTTCTTTGATAACACCACCTCCAGTTATGTTCCTCTAACTGAGGATCTTTATGAAGAAATAGCAAAGGGAACAATTAAACTATGAATAGAATGGACTAAAAAACAAAAACAAAAAAAAAAACGACAAAATAATTAAAATATGTCTGTATTATGTATTTGGGATAACTGTGTGTATAGTTTATGAAATTGTATGATTATCTTGCATCTCTAAATGATTTTAAATATTAAGTTTAAGCAGACAAAGAAATAGTTAGTTCTTACTTTACATTGCTTGAACCTTGTCAGTATTGCTACATTAAACTAATTTAATTGTGTAGCACCTAGCTTGTGTTCTATAAAACAGCATCTAGCATAGCAATTATGACTTGTTGCTTTTCACAAACTATTTATATATAATTTAAACTTGAATTTAAAAGAGGGCCACCCAGTAAAGTGATGCTCCTCTGCAGGATGCAATGAAGAGAAGGTTTGAGAAGAGAGAACAGGGAAAAAACAAAAACAAACAACCTAGAAATGCTGCAACTCAAATAGATATAAACATACACTTATTTGACACTTGCCAGTGGACTGTTTGAAAGAAATAGGACGTATCATGGATCAGATACAGAGGACAAATGATGATTTGGCTGCTATGAGCCTATGAAGGTGACCCTGTAACCACTGTCATGTGCACATTCAAAGTCTCTGGAGCCACCAATTCTTCTGTCTTGCTTATTACCTTTCATCCGACCACAACAATCCTCAAACTGACCACCTTCCATTCTTTTCCGGCATCCCTCCATGCTGCAGTAGTCCATTCATCCAACAATGTCCTCACTCCTTCATTCCTCATGGTCACATCATCAGGACCTGGCACAGGTCTCCCAGAACGCAGAAACAAAGAACCATTATGCCCTGCTGGTCGGACCAGTGTTGTTTTGGTTTAGCAATTCCAGACTTTCTTAGTTTTAGTTATTCATACTAAAAAAATATCTTGAATGCTTAGTTTTAGTTTTTTCCCCAAATTCTCCCTGAAGATTTAGTTAGTTTTTAGTTTTTCTTCAATACCATGTAGAAGATTTAGTTAGTTATACTATCAATTGACTTAGTTTTAGTTAATTTATGTTGCCTCTCAAATTCTGCAATAATGAGACTCCTTAAAGAAAGTTGTTCATGTAGTTTTTCCAAAGAACTTCAAAAGTGGCATATTTCTGTGAAAACTTGGGTATTATTAATAAAGTATGGTATTTGTTATGTAGTTTAGAGAATAATTACTTGATGGGAATTTATATTTTCATTTAATAATGACATAATTCAAGGTGAATTGTTTACAATAAAATTGCTTAGTTTTAGTTTTTGTCCTCCACTCTACTGGTAGTTTTAGTTGAATTTACTGTCTTCTAAATTAATTAGTTTTAGTCTTTTCATATTCTCTACAGCTTAGTTTTAGTTATTCTTACCAAAAGTAAAATAACCCAAAACTAAGGGGTTTTGGTTTTAGTTTTAGTTAACTAAAACAACATTAGGTCAGACGTCCTTCCCAAACCACTTACTCTCCAGAATACCACGCAAGTCATATATTAAATTATGCTAAATGGATTCTCTTCTTGAGCAACTCAACAATCATACTGCATTAGAATTAACAAAAAAAAATGTATATTATTACCAATCGACCTATGAATGTGAAGGGAAGAGAATGTGAATCCATTGCCGAGCATATTAAAATTCTTTAATGGTGTATCCACATTTCCCCCAGAATGTATTTTGTAAGGTTTCTCAAAGTTTAACTTTTTCAGCTGCAGCAGAGCGTGTGTTTTATTCCAGAAGATTTTTATGGGATGTTCAAGGTTTTTACTGAAGATTAGCTAGCTATATACAATCCTTCATATTGAATAATTCAGTAAGAGACTGATAGTTTTACTCATTCATTTCATAATGTACCAACTCTATACAGCTGGGGGGGGGGGGGGAAACTCTTACACTTGGTAAAGGGATACTGGCAAGCCCAGTATCAGGGAGCATAGAGAGGTGGGCATCAGTCAGCAGGCTAGTGCACACATGAAGTCTGACTGAGTTCACCACCAGTTAAGTACAGCGGCTGATTACTTGTCTGATTTTATCTATAACAAAGGCTAGTGAGAGTAACAGTTTAACTGTGGAAAGGGAAGAGCTTTGGGAGGAGCCTGGCCCTGGCCACAGAGCCATTCCAGAGGGAGTAGTGGAGTATATTAGGGATATGGTATCTGAATTACTGACCAGCAGCAGCAGTGGACTAGGGATGCTAGTGCAGGGGGACAGCGTCTCTGTGACCACACTGGCAGCTGGAATGGACCCAGAGCGGGGAGAGTTGATATGTGACCGTCTACAGGAAAATCGGGCACAACGTCAAAAAAATTTTTTTTTTGCACTTACACACTCCTTGGTAAGCAGATATTAAGCTCTCCAAGTTTTATCCCCGTAGCTTTAGCCATTCCCGCTATATATCACCTAACCATTCCCTTCGTTAGGCTTGTTTAATACAATTTTAAGAACTAAATCGATCTTTTTGCGTACCATGCCCGTTGTGCCCGATTTCCCCTTAGACGGTCACATATTATGGCAGCTGGTGGTATTGGTGGGTAGAGCTCTAGTACCAGTACTTCAGTGGCAGCTGGAACCCTCCCTGGTATGTGAAAATCAGTTTAATTAGGGGTGGGACAGTTTTAATAAATAGATAATTTAATGGGCAGTTCCCAGTAGGTAGGGGTGGGATTTTTTTTGCACCTTGGCTGGGGGTAAGTGGTGTGACCCTTACCAATTTGGCTATGGAATTGGTTGCACTTGGATGTTTTGGTGAGTGGTGTGACCCTTACCTTGTGTTGGTGCATAGTGAGGTGACTAGGTATAGCTGGGTGACCACCACTACCTGATTCAACAAGTGGCTATACTTAAGTGGTGTGACCCTTACCTGATGTGTTGTTGGAGATGATCTACATCTGATTGTGATGTTTTATGTAAGATATTTCGCGTCTAGCAGTGTTGAGTGAGTGGTGCGACCATTACCTAACACTTGAATGTATTCCTGGATCTAGTGGTGAATAGGCTATGCAGTTGTGCTCCTTGCCGGTGTCAGCATATTGTTGTTGGGAGGAATAGCGTCAGTATGTGTATAGTGCCCGGTAAGCAGTGTGACCCTTACTGTGTGGGAGCGATGTCCAATGGTGAGGGTGTGACCCTTACCTTGGGCCTGCCACTACTCAGCTGGGATTAGCCCAGTTGAGTGTTACGTGGATGAGATGATTGTAATGGTAGGTGGCGTGACCCCTACTCTGCCACGTGGCACAGGATGGAGCCTAGTCATAGAGCTGTTGTAGACTTCTCTGTTAGAGGCACATGTGGTCTGTGTTAAAGTGTGGTGTGTACCGTATCTTTAGGGTCGAGCCTCGGGGAGTATGACGCCAGTCGAGTGGTGGACCTTGGCCTCCCCACAATTGCCTCTGCTCTTGGGAGGGTGGAACCTGCACCAGTGAAACCAGTGAAGGCAACTTTTCTGCCATCCGAGCCTCCCACCACAAAGTTTCAGCTGGGTGAGACTCTCTCCTTGGTACCAGTGAGAATTGTCTGCCATATTGTCAAGGGGGACTTTGTTGACATGGCTGAGCTGATGGAGGAAAACTTAGAGTTGGAATTCCGTTGCTCATTCAAGGGTGAGTAGAGCAAGCCAGTACCAGCTCACAAGCTGCGACCTGTAGGAGATCTGCTGGGTTGGGTCAGGGCTTTTTGCCATTTTGTGGGCATTGTGGTCCGCTCCCAACCCAGCAACGCTGTCGACCGGTGGGCATACCTTGCTATAATACTATCTGGAGGGAAGTTGGGTGACTGGTGGTGGGCATATGATGCCTGCTTTAGGTAGCAAATGCCTTCGCTGGACAAGGCGGAGTTTGGGTGTTTTGACCAGGCCCTTTATACTTATGCTCCAGTAGTACACAGAGGACTGCTCATGGCCCCTCCTCAGACAGTAGTCTTGCTCCAAAGGCAAAGAGGTGGTGAGTCACCATGTGTTTCTCTTAGAATGATGGACAAGCATGGGCCTTAACACCCTGTCATTTTCAGCACATCTGCTCTTGTTGTGGTGGGGATCACAGAAAGGCAATTTGCCCCCCTCCCCCCCTCCCCCCCCCCCCCCCCCCCCCCCCTCTGGGGAGGGAAGTCGTCTGCCAGCTGAGTCAGCTTGGTGGGATGTGCCCAGGACTCCCTAGACCAAACACGACAGTCCTGACAGTTATATAATGAAATGTTAGTGCATTCTTCCTCAATTTGTTTTGTTTTGTTATTGATCTTATCTGTTGCTGTGGTTTGTTTCATACAATACCTGAGCAGTTGTGGTGTTAGATAGCTGGGATGAGAGGCAGGGTAGGACATAAGTAGGATGTGGTTAGTAGCCCGTTATGTAGCGAAGGGAGGAGGGGGGGGAGACTTGGTATATTACTAAAGATAATGTAGAATTAAGGAAGGGCATTGTTCAGGGAAGGCAGGGAAGAAAAAGAAATATATACACATATTATATATAATATATTGGGTGGTACTCAGGTCATGATGCGGAGGCAGGTTCCAGAAGTTGTGTTCACCTTGTTAAGCAGGTAGTTTGTATTCTAAAAGTTCACTGTACTCAGCATCAAGTTAAGCAGGTAGTTTGTATTCTAAAAGTTCACTGTACTCAGTAAATTTCCTACATGTCCTACACTATACCCATCAGAGTCGAATTTCATACAATTAAAGGAATTCACACCTATACAATATTATCTTTACATAGCTTCTAGACTGATATATACCCATAACTTCATTTATACTTCTAACTTTCAGCCACTTTAACTTGGTGTGATATATCAGTACCTCAACAGGGTTATATACAGGAGTTGTTTTTGGGAAATTTCGAGTGTAAAACTGAGTCTTTTCTGTTTGCAAAGAAACCAACCAAAACAAAGCATAACGAGAAGAGTTACTGCCCAAGTGTGCTATTTTTCAAAAGGAATTTCTTCAAGAAATGACAAAAGCTGATAGAGTCAAAGTCACTGGAGAAAGCACCAGGGCTCCAAGAGGTCCTAGAAGAACTGAAAAGTTCTGACATTTTCAGATGAATTAAAAAAAAAAACTATGTGATATAATGGTGCTTTCAATTAGGTATAGCTATATAACTACAGAACTTGGCATGACTTAAAGAATTGCTATTAAAGGTTTCAAAAATAATAAGAAATAATTTTACTGATTTAGAAAACAAATTCAAATGGAATAATCAAAGGATCATACTTTAATGTTACGGCAATGGTCACTTTTTGGTTACTATAATACTGTAGCTGATTTAAGCAATTACATTGGCTATTCTCTTAGGAGGGGGAAACTTTCACTTGGGTGGGAAATCTCAGGTACCCCCCCCCCCCCCCCCCTGAAACTCAAAAAGACCAGCAACGTTGTAGAAGCAAAGTCCAACAAGAACTAAGAAAGTTCTGGTCACAGATGTATTATGTAATTCTAACGTAATTTCGAAAGGAGATTTAAATGTAAGAAGCCCCTCAAGTCTGCTAAAGCACATCATGACAACCATAGGGTGCGCATGTCCTCTGCTATAGTCACTCAAAATTCACGTTAACAAGCATTTGGTAACAAATGGAATACTGACAAACTGTTGAGGTGTTCATTGTGACAATACTTTCATGGGATCGTGGAATGGAATGAACAATGGGAGTATCTGTAAGAGGGACATGTGGACATCCCATGGAATGGTACCACCAATGTGACCTGTACTATAGGTATACACTCGCACACATTGTGTATGATTGTATACACATTATGTGTGTGACACACACACACAGCTCTCATGGCCCCTTCATTTATTTGATTTATATACAGAACCCACATTTTCGTTTATTTCGTTATGGGGGTCATCATAATATAAAAATGTAGGAAAGAAATATCTCCCACTAATGGAATTGTTCAGCCAGTTAGTTTTAGTACATACTAGAAACTACTGATATTCTAATATCTAATCCCTAAAGTCTCTTCTTGCCATCTCTAATCTGCTGATAAAGCTCTTCTGTCAGAGGCACGTAGGTTTTTCTTGAAGGGTCTAGGAAGTACAAAGGCTCTGGTAAGGTGACGTCAAAACCTTCATTCCTTAGCTTGACCTTCTTAAGTTTGAAGGTTCCCGTGACCTCCAAAGTTGGAAGGAGCCTAATGAAGAGAGGAACGGCATACGAAGGCAGAGAATTAAGCAGCTGCCCGGCTAAGTTTTCAAGGTCTAAAATGTCGGCCGAAGCTTCGATGGCGGCCATCCCTGCCCTCCCTTCACTTCCTGGCACTTCCACTCCGTATACGACCACATCTTTCATCTTCAGAATCGAGGCCATGGCATTCTCCACTTCCGTCGTAGCAACATTCTCTCCTTTCCAGCGAAATGTGTCTCCAATACGATCGCAAAAGAACAAGTAGCCGTCAGCATCCATACGAAGAATATCCCCAGAGCGGAAATACTTGTCACCTTTCTTGAAGACGTCTGTAAGAACTTTCCTTCTGGAGGCTGTGGTATCCGTGTATCCTGAAAATTGAGAAGATGGGATACTGTCGTAAATTCTTCCAATAACTTCCCCAGGCTCATTGATTCCAGCTACCATACAAAACCCGCGAGAATCTCGGACATACTCCCCGGTATCTTGGCTGATCTTGACCAAGCATGCCGGATTCAAGAATGGGAAGATTCGAGAGAGGGATCCAACCGCACCCACTTTGTTCGAGCCATTAATGAAGGAGCAGTTCCCTTCCGTGGAAGCGTAATATTCGACCACCTTCGGGACTTGGAATCTGTTCTGGAAATCCTTCCAAACACCGGCACGAAGTCCATTGCCCATCATAACACGAATGGAGTGTTGCGTGTCTGTGGGTTTAGACTCCTGGGACAGTAAGTAACGACACATCTCTCCGATGTAAATGAACACCTGGGTACACATGGATACACACAAGTACACACACAATAGAATAATAACTTCTAGCATTGTAGGGAAAAGTTTAGTCTAATGCTGACATTGCGTACTTGGAGATGGTACACTGTCTTCATAATACATAATATACAGTGACGGTACTTATATTATTAAAAAAAAAGTTACACAGCAACAAAATGATGTTTGTCAAGCATTAGTGTGAAAAGGAGGACCAGTTAAATCTACTTCATCCATTTTCTTGAAATTCCATAGCTAACAATTCGTCCACTTCAATCGAGTTGTTTAATTATCTACATTACTTAAATCTACCTGTAGCTGTGACTACAGTGTGTCCAGCTTTAAGAATAGAAAGTTGGGCTTTTTTTTATTATTATTTTTTTTTTTATTGTTCTTTGAAATAGCACGGTAACCAAGTGGAAACTAAGCAGGGTAGGGCTACAGTTTGGGTATGAGAGTGTGGGAGAAATTTTGATGTTAAAAAAAGCAAAAAAGCAAAAGCAAAAAAAAAAGCGTTCAATGTATGGAAAGTGAATGGGAATAGTGTGGTTCTCATGGCTACATATTTCAAAACACTTACTGTACATTTGTAGTTGATGCAGTCGTCCCAAAACCTGGACACCGAGAACTTTCTACGTATGACTATAGTTGCACCATAGCAGAGCATCTGCCCCACCCCTAAGACGCCTCCAGTCATGTGATAGAGTGGCATGGCAACATACACGACATCAGCAGGCTTTATATCCATGAATATCCCCATGGCAAACTGAGCTCCGTAAAACCTGGATATGCAAAGAACAAGTGGAACCATTTTATCACACACAAGTATAACTGCCACACCTTAAGACTTTTTACACATGTACTTAATTGAACTCTGATAACACAGTTGACATAATTTAGTATTATTACAGTATGTAGAATTAATTTTGCATTTTGCAAACAAACAATCAAAAAAAATCATAATATTGTACCATAATTCGAAGGGAAGTGAAAAAAAAAATTAATGAGGCATTTTAAAAAATTACCTCACCCCAATAGTTAAAAAAAAGCAAAAAAAAAAAAGCAACAACAACAACAACAACAACAAAACAAGCAGCTTTACTTGAAAAAAAGCCACAGTGTACCTCCTAGCACAGCTGGCCTAATATTCAAAGCCGTAACTATGGACATACATGTATTATCCTATAGTTTAAATGGGTGTGGTCAAATACCCTCTACTTGCTATTCCTGGGAGAAACACTTAGTACATACATATGTACTAATACATACAGTTACACAAAACTCTTGAAGCCTTTCTCCTATGTGTGAGGCATGATTCCAAATATTTCTAAATTGTGTGCGACAATAACTGACTATGACAGACTGGTAAAACAATTTTACTTCACTAGAATGCACTAAATGTTTACTCAAATCTGTTTACTGTGCCACTGAATACAATGAACATGATACAGTGAAGTTAGCACTGTGGTGCCACACTTTTAGACTATGTACGTGTGTGCCAGCACTAAGACTTACCACAACAATAGTTATTCCCAATTTCTTGTTGGTAAATAGAGTCAGCAGAGAGGAGAGAGAGGATATAGCTGTATATGTAACTATCTAGCATATGTCTGGGTCAGATCAGACTATGGCAAGGCAACCACTATTGCCATCGAATAGTGATCTGTCAACCACAGCTCTGCAGCGTGAGCTACACACTCGCCGCAGGAGTGCCAGGATCAAGGCAAGAAGATCAAAAACTGTTAAAGAACTTTGAACTTCGCTAATAATTAAGTTGTCTAATAGCTCTTCTCGCGTTACCTACCATTTGTTAAGCTTACCTAAGTACAGACCCTTACCACATTATCTTTGTTCTGTTTTCAAACTCCTCCCTTTCTTACCCAACTCAGTTTAGTGTCACCTCACCTCTACTTAAGTAATCATCCCTTTCCTTAAATTATGTTCCAAACTTTATCTAAAGCTGTTAGCGTGCGAGCTTCTGCCGAACTCTCCATTGATTGCAGCACCTGGCATTTGGTCCTTTGAGTTACTACCACCTTACCATACCCACCCCCAGTAGTAGTGTGGAGTTCTGCACAAACAGCATACATGAACATGGTGTACTATAGGAGTAGGCTGACCTTGATAAAAGTGTGGGATAAGCCACAAGGGGGGAGACTGGGATAACTGAGGGACACACACCATTAGCTGTAGTGTTTTAAGGTGAACTGACAACTGAGCTAGCAACCCCCAAGAGATATACAACCGGTAACTTAAAGTGAAAAGGAGAGTGGTTTGGCTTGTAATAGTTTCTGTTGTAGGTCTCCTGGGAGCAGTGCTAAGTGAAATATGTTAGTATTATTATAGTGACAAGACTCGGTAACCACATATTGTGATAACAGCATCATTAAGTTCAGTTGTCCTACATGATTTATTGGGTTACAAACATACTGTAGCTTCACTAACATCTGTCATGGTTTTCCTTGACCCTTTTCCGTAGAGCCTGATACACCCTACATCCCTTGGACTACTCAAATGCAACCTTTTCGCGCCAATAATAATAATAAATAATAATAATAAATAATAATAATACTAAATAATAATAATAATATAATAATAATAGTAGCAGCAATATGATTGTTCTGATTGGCATGCATTTTTCATTTTAATTGTGTCTCCCACTCCTTTCCCAGGAATGAAGACATACCAAGAGAGAATTTAACAATCACAGCTAAACTCCTGACATCCATCCCACTAGAAGGTCCACCAGACTACTGGTTAATAGCCCACCAGTCACTCAAAGTCAGCATAGAGTGACCATGAATGTATATATGCAGCAATAACAACACAAAGTGGTGGTAACTTGTCACCCAATGTGTGGACCCAGGTCTTACAGACCAACCGTTCACGAATACATTGTGCAGTTGCCGTTTCACTTCCTGTAGTCATGACACAAATGACCGCCACACCCTGTCCTTCAGGATGCCAACATGGCCGATAACTAACCTGGTGTGCTTGATGTTGCAGGCTTTGGGCATGCCTGTGGTCCCGGAGGTATAGATGTAGCAGGCCAGATCTAAACAAACAATTATACAGAATTCTCCATTACACATGAACTCCCAAGATAAACTGTTGAGGGTACAGTTACTAAAGGGTTTGGCTACGACAATAAAAACTGTATCATGTTTCAATGAATTCATGCATTGCATTGGTGGATTATGACACGATGAGTTTCTCATAGAACAAAGGCACTGTAGCTCATAAGCCTTAGGATTTACAATCCGAAGCGTTCCAATGGCACCCGGCAGATTATACAGGTACGTACTAAACTATACTGCATTTAACAATGATATGCGAAAAGCACAATATTAATATTTGCAAAATTTAGTGGAAAATCACAACGGTGATAAAAAATCCAACTAATTCAGGAAATGATTGCAAAGCTTCAGTGCACTGGTATGAAGCACCATTGATAGGTAGCCTCCAACATAGAACCACTATTCAATGAGCCACAAATCAACAGTCAATGAGCCACAAATCAACAGTCAGTATGCCTTTAGTCATGCAGCATTGACAGAACTACTGTCTATTGTATAGAATCCACAACCATGTATACAGGCTGGTACCCCACCTGGAACCACGCTGACTCATTCATCTATGACACAAACTTAATGTGCACATGCACTACACTGCAGAATTTGTGTGCCAATTTAAGATAGTGCATGAATGGAAGTGTGCCTGTAATGAATCTGATAGAGAGAGACCTACGATGCAATTATAAGTACCACTCAGAAAAGAAAACAAACAATCAAACAACAACAACAACATGGAGTTTCAACCAATTTATCAATATATTATTTTTACATTACAAACAACTTACCCTCTGCATTTTTCTCAGGCAAGGACGCTGGCGTATTCGATGACGCTTCTTCAATCTCCTTCTCCAAAGTTTTCCCCCCAGCAACGGTGCTCTCTCCGTTCACAGAAAACAGCATTCCACCAATGGCCGGGTTGACCTCAGAAAGGACATCGCCAAGAGCTCCGCCCAGGTCGCTAGCATAGAAGGCACCCGTGCAGTGTCCCGTGCGAATGCAATGAGCCAGGGGCTTACCCCTCAGATTGCAATTAATGAAAGCGCCCGTTACGCCGATCTTGGACAGAGCAAGGTAAATGGCGACGTACTCCGGACAGTTCTCCATAAAAATGGCCACGGAGTCTCCCCTCTGAAGATTGGTGGTGGCTTTCAACATGTTGGCTATCTTGTTAGAGAGTTCATCCAACTCTTTGAAGGTCATGGAGCGGTCTTCGAACAGAATGGCCGCCTTGTTGGGGTGCCGAGCTACCGTCTCCTGGAAGCCATCAGACAGATAGAGCTTCATTTTCTTCACTCGAATCATTTCCTTAATGATCTTGGCAAACTTGGTGATGTAACTAAATAGGTGTAAAAGTTTATCACAGATGATTATAACACTAAACTACAAACTCAAGATTCTATTAATAACGCTGAGGTTATTCTATATGAAGCTCACTCAAGTTGCATGGAAGCTACACGTAGATAAAACCACTTTCTTGCATAAATCACGCTTGTTTACGGCTTCACAGTCAGTTTGTTTACCAGTGCACATAAATTGGAAAATGATATCACTGCCTTGTACATAGAATCTGATAAATAAACCACATTAGTAGCCCTTACAAAAAGCAATAGCAGCAGCTCAGATGCAGCATACATTTGATACTTATTGCTGCATGCGTGTAACTGTGCTTATGTGCCACATAAGTGTATTCCGCATGCATGTGAAAATATTGTAAGCAAGATACATACAGAGTGCACGCATGCACAAAATATGTACGCAAAATGTAAGTAACAGTTACTTTTGCACAGGTAATATGTGCAGGATAGATGCAGATTGCACATAATATACAAATAACATTATATCTAAAAGTGAACAAACACACATGATGTGTATAAATCTAATAAACCCCATAAGGATTGATGTCATAGCTACTTTCTGTATAGTCACTACTAGCAGAGAGGCTGGAAACACTTTCAATGGAGTATGTTGTGTGTGTTCTTGAATAAGTGCCTGCCCTAGGAGTGACACACGTTGCTCTTTTATCAGCAGGTCTAACACTCAGATCATAGAGTGAACTGCATTAATAAACTAGGTTCTTGACAAAAAGATCAAATAGAGGATTGATGTGGCAAATTTCTGTTCTAGAGGTGCAGGCTTTGTACAGTAGTTGTGCATTGAGTCCTAGCCTCTGCTGAGTTATTTGATTCTCAAGATATTTTTTTCCCTTTTTTTTTTTTTTTTTTTTTTTTTAAAGCACAGGCACAAACTGAAGCAGTGTTGCAGCTGCATTTTGTTCTGACTGCTGGTGGTATATTGATACACCATGGAGAAAAGTGGCTACTCCTTCAATAGATGGTAGACAACACTTACTAATATGAGTAAAGGCTTCCCTAAAAATGGAGAGATGAGGAATAGGCTGTGGAGAGAAAATAATAGGTAGCAAAGTAGATTCTACGCTAACAAGAAAATTTACTAAGTATGCTTCCAACTATTGGGTAAGCTACAAAGCTACTCCATCTCTTTAGCTGCTTGACTTCCTACTTGTCTTTTGGAGTTCACTAGGTATCTGTTGGTGCAGTATTGCTCATTACAGGGAATGACAAAAAGTATTGCAGGAAGCAGCAAAGCAATTAGTGAAGGAGAATGAATGCTAGGTTAACTACAAAATTAGGAAGGGAAATGACATGAGAGTGAGAGAAGGAAGAAGCAAGATGTGAAGGAATAGACTTATGTGCAGGATTATGGTTCAAATAAGTTCAATTTATATGCCTCATATGAGCTGGCTGCACACATTTATGAGTGGCACACACATGTAGCATTTTTGTAAGGGTAGTGCAACAAGAACAAGGCAACACTGAGAGAGGTGACTGGAAGGTGATATGAACTCGTGCTAATGTCACTGGCAGTACAAAGTGCAAAAACGTTGGGTAAGGCGTAAAGAATTTGATAAAGAAGGTATATTAAATCACAGACCATGTACTGCGAATATTAATATTATTAGCACCTTTACTACATACATTCTTATTAAACAAAAGAAAAGAGGGAGGGGTGGGGGTGGAGTGCACTGTACAAATAAATGGTTCTGTCACAAATTTAAAATGTTCGTGACGTCAGCCAACACATCATTTGAAGCTACCTTCTCTGCTAAGTTTATTGCTGGCTTACACAAGAAACTATGTTCAGCAGGGTGCATGTCAGTTAACAAACTACAAAGGAACATCTGCTTGCATGTGTTGAATGTCACAACTCCTCTCAGATTTTACAATACTCCACGAAAAGAACCAATGGCATATTCGAAACACCGCACAGTCTTACTTGGAAACACCACATTAACACCTGATGTGATCACATGACAGTAAATGGCGTATCAATCACCTTATGCTTGCTTTCTAGTTCCAGCAAACCGTGTTATTGAAATCATTTTATGTCACTGCTGACAGCAGTGTGTGCGTATTATCTAACTCAGATGATCAAAGATGTGAAAGTTATGTCACCATTTGTTGTGCTTTTAATTCTGAGATAATCACCCTTTGGGTACTGGCACACGCACGCACGCACACACACACACACACACACACACACACGGGTCCAGACATTTACACACATGCAATATTATCCTTCCCATCCATACATGTAAGCACACACACACACACACACACACACACACACGGGTCCAGACATTTACACACATGCAATATTATCCTTCCCATCCATACATGTAAGCACACAATTTCCATACCTAAATTTATATTATGCAATAAAGGCTCATGAATGTAGAAAGCTTGAGCTGTGCTTACCATTATCTAGCCTAAACTGTGTGGGAGGAACTGGGTAGGATGCCCCCACATCAATGCATAACATACAAGATAATTAATCAAAATATCTAATTCCAGTAATATGCCAATTAAGGGTTCTTCCCTTAATTCCCACATGGCTTTAAAAACCTAAATTATTATTACTACTCTGTCACCAGAGAAGCCTAACAACATCTATTAGCCCAGGTGACATACAGCCTGGCCAAAATTAAAAAATTAATCTGTATGGACGATCTCACTACCTACTACCTCACCGAAGGGAAGTCTTGCAAGGAAATGCAGTATCTACAACTCATAATTTGTGAGTACTTACTACATACATAATCAGATCTGCACATGCCCATTAGGACGCATGCGCTGTAAAGGCATAGATTAGTACACACGTGCTGCTGATTACGACTCCCACACAAACACACACACACACATACTTGTTCATTAACTATTTTAATAGTCCACAATGAAATGATAAAAGTAAATCTAGATGAATGCCAAAAATTCCGCTAACTCAACATGTATATCTGGTTGCACAATTAGTCTAACAGAAAGTAAACCTCAACCCAAGACTGAAAAAATAAAACATGATCTGATCGACAAGTATTCTAAACTGCATTTACAACTTTTTCAGTACAAAGTCTAATATCCCATATAATAACACCAGCTGCTTCCTTGTCCTACACAGCTCATTACAAAAAAATATAACTGGTGCTTCTTGTACATTGCAGTACCCCATGAAACATCCATTAACTTACCCTATATCTCTAGGGAGAGTGCGATAGGCCAGTTTGCAGTAGTCCCAACCACCAAAGCCAAGAAAGCCAAGGAATCCCATTACAGTAGCTACCCACTTGGGGTAACCTGCATAAACAATAACAGCTCCTGCGGCAACCGCACCCAGCAAAGCTTTCCCAGGGAACACCATCTCTCTTCGCTCGCTCAGTAAAAAGCCAACTGGCAATGTAACCAATGAATAGTGATGATGACACTACAGAGAAGAGAGAATTCTCTTAGTTAGTTGTTCCTATTAAGGCCAATCAAAATTCCAGGTGGAGCAAGCTGAGAGCCTACCCGCGCAGAATACCTTACCAAATGAGTTATTCGCGAGAATGACCACTAGCTTTTTTCAGACAACGAAGAGACAGATTATTTTAGAGCTACCTTCAGTGGTCTAATCTAAGTAAGGTGCGCCGCTCGCTGCACCACCTACACCTTTAGAATTCAGATTTTTATAAGTAGTCATTCAATGCTGACGATACCGTACCGTAAACGGTGTGCTTTAACCGATTACGCGCGAACAATAATTTTAATTGCGCCTTACGTAATGCGGTCACGGGCGCACGCGAAACACAAAGGATTGATTGCTTGGTGGGAGGGTGACACTAAGCGAGAGAAAGAAGACGAACGTTTGAAGATTGCCTCGGGGACAGTATTATCGAACGATAGAGTACGCTCTAGGCTATTGGGAAAGCATAAATTCGACGCTAAGGAGCTGTTCCCGACTGAAAAATAACAAAGTACTCGCACCGTTTGGCAAAAACCTTGTATGGCATCACACTGAAGCTCTTAGTAAGCACACTAGTAAGGTTGGAAGTATGGTTTCATGGCTGAAGCAGTTTGCTACTTGATCATAGAGGTAAGAGAAAGTGCTTTTGCACGCATCTGTCTTACATTCAGGAAGAATTTGTTGATATTTATTTAGGGTGTGTTTTATTTGTGATGTACCTGTTTTCATGCACAAAAGCCATAAAAAGCTTCTCTGTTCACAAAATTTATAACAGATTGCTAAGTTCAAAATAAATGATAGAATATTATAGTGTATTCAGTTTGGTACTCCAAGGTGTCTTTACTTTTGATGTGCTGGTAGGCTGCATTGTTGACAGAATAGCTTGTGATCTTACTATCAAGTGCAACTGGTCATAGCATAATAGAAGTATATGTCAGAGGGATCCCTGCAGTCTCACCTGTTGTATAACAATATTTATTTTTACTTATTGTTACAAAGAATGTGGTTAAAATTCCTGTAGAAATCGCTACCTTTCAGAATCATCAATTTCATTCTCTCGTCAGAGTCCTTGACCATCTAGCAACTACTGCAGTCACTACACCCATCAGTACTGAAGTCATTCTTGCTGTCATCAAACTCCTCGTCACTACCATCAGAGTTACTGCCATTCTGGTCACTGCCATCCTTGTCACTGCCATGCTGTGCCAGGTCAAGAATAACGTCTTCATCACTAGAATGCTGAAGTGCCAGTGTTCCACTTGCCAAGATAGCTTTCTACTTGTTTTATCATGAGCAGTTATAGCTAAAGTAATATTGGTTTCTAAAAAATTATTCTGTGTACCTTTATTATTATTAGGAAATATATTTTCAATTTATACTTTATCAGAAAGAAGTCTTATTGTTGTGACAAAATTTACTCAACATTTTCTTATGGCAGTCTATGTATTTTATAAGCCTAAAATATACTTACATCAATATAGAATCGTCTGCAATTGTGATCGGTGGCGTCCTTGACTCCACAAAGCTGTAGGGCGAAATGGACGCGAAGACGCATTTTTGACGCATATTTGCGTCCACCGCGGTTATCGATTTTTCTTAATTGACGCATATTTGCGTCATTCGCGTGTAATCGGTTAATAAAATAGTTCATGATGACTTCAAGAAGTGCTCCTAACCAGGAGCTCAAACATAGTTCTCAGCAACCCTGGAAAAATATTGAGAACATTTGTAAAGATGCTGCCGTTTTTCTGGACGACAGTTGTGGCGAATTACTGCATTGGGCCGGCGGAGTTGAGTTATTGAAGGGTTCAATGGGAGTATACGACTTGTACTCAGATCTTCCATCTTTAGCTAGAGATTATATAGCCTCTGTGAGTTGCGTGTAAGCTAAAGGGATTAAATATTTGTAAGTGTATGTGTGTGTTGTGAGAGAGAAGAAATTATGTGATAAGGATATATATTGAATGTTGTAAATAACTCAGTGGTGTAACAATTCCAGGTCGATATCAATCTGTGTGATTAGGCCGTTTACAATTTCATTAAATTTCTCTTCATGGAGTAGCATTAAACTCAACAAAGAAGAATATAGAATATTTATAGTTGATTTTTTTTGTACAAATAGTTGTACAGTAACACATGAGAATTCATGCTACTGTAATGCACAAGCCATCTGTTAGTGGGGCTGCTTTTCATTCACTACTGGGAGATTCATTATTATACTTTTATTTACTGTGTACCAATGATAATATTTACTTTTTGAGTTCTGTACAGCTAGTGTTATAAATGTTGTACACAATATTTATTCGTGACTTGTAAAGTGCATATAATAAAAATACCTCTACAGTCCAAGTTAGTAGCTGAACACCTGTGTCACTATTTGTGCATTGAAGGAAAGGTACCTCGTCCAAGAAGTTGGTATATCATTGGTGGTATTTGTGATCGCTGCTAATGGAAATGATTGTATTTATATGAGGTTGGGTAAATCCCAGTATACAGACATTCCTGTGATCCAAGCTACCCCCTTCCCTCCCTCCCCCCACCCGATAAGGTGCCGCTTTAATATTGTTCAATGTACCCTTTGTACGTGTAATCTGGATCTATTTTTCTGATGACCCTTACCACATAATGGGTTACTTCAACCAGGCAGCATGACTCGACTGTGCATGCATGTACATACATGAAATGTCCTGTGCATGTCACATCACAGTGACAACTCACATTCTTCTCTGTTTCACTCGTTACACCATGAATTTTCCTGCCAATAATGTGTGGGCTATAATGGTCAGCTTCTTGTCATGTGTACATGTGAAATGAAGTAGCCTACTTTCAATGTTTAATATACATTTACGACATTCTTACTTTGCTTGGTAACTGCCATGTGATATAAGTGTATCACCCTAAACAAAAGTGATTCAACCTCCAAACTTGCCAAAGCATGCTTTGTACCACTAAGTGTGTTTTGAGTTGAATAACACAGAAGATTTTTTTATTTAATGGGGTAAGATGCGTGAATATTATAGTATAAAGTGATGTCATTGTCCTTTCAGTTATGAAGAAAATGTATTGTACTTGTACGAAGCTTGCTTTGCAAACGATCATTCCATCCCTGTCTAAAGTGGATTGATACGAAAAAATATTCATTGGAGTATAATATCTTGTCTTGTTTAGCTTGCTAGGTATCTTTGCTCTATCATTACTGTTTTCATTGGAAGGCAGCAGAAATGGAACAAGAGCATTTCGGAGTGACCCTTGCTGCTATAACTGTTAATGTTGGACATTCCCTCCCTTCAAAACAACAATACCCTCTCATTATTTGGTCTATTGCACTGTTTGGAATGTTTATTACGGTGTGAAACAGTAACTAAGGCAACTCTCAGAATACATATGCGTTCTCCTACTATGATAACCATTTCAATTTTCACAAGTATATGCATGTGAAGTGCAGTTGTAATTATTTAGCAAGATAACATCTTATTATTGTTTTGTTTTTAAGGTTGCTTTTATTATTTAATTGCTTGAGTTTGTCTGTATCATTAGCTTACAAATATTTTTATTTAAGTATTCAGTATTAGTACCAGTATTAGTCTGGCAATCTAATACTATTTGTGCATTTCCTGCAGCTGCATGAAAACCACTTAGTTCCTATGTGATTTTGTTTCTTTTGTTGTGGCATATGTTTTGTGCCACTATAATTGAATTCAAAAGGTTGTAAGAAAACAGTCATATTGAGTTAACGTACATCAGTTGTTTTTATTGTTTTGTTTTGTTTGGGTTTCCAGTTGCATTGTATACAAATATTTGTAGCCACCCATTTAATACTTTTATTATTTTATTTTTTTACGACTTTATTCTTTTTGATGTAACTATAAACAAATTATACCCAAAAAAAAAAAAAGAAAAGAAAAAAAAAAAATAAGAAGAAGGTTCAATGTTTGATTTATTTAATGTCTTTGCCATTGTTGCGTTCTGCGCTTAGATTCATGAGCTGGCAGTGATGAAGTAATTATTCCCCTTCTTCTTGACCATGTTTATAAATCATATGCATTCCCTTTCGGCTACTGACACTTTTTTTGGCAAAATCTAATTTTCAACTACCTGGTAAAGGGACTTATAATTGCCAATCTCTACTGTTATCCTTACTTTCATTAATTTTATTACATTTTCAGACCTTTATAAAAGTAATGTGTTAACAATAGGTGATTATGTTTGATCCTAAGTATTTGCATTAGTTATGTATTTTTAGAAGGCCAGAGCTGTCAGTTTTTATAGACATACACTCATTGAATTCTGAGTCACTGTGAACATGTGTTTTTATAGTACGTATTCTCTCTAATTTTTCCAACTATCAATATTGACTGTATTGACATTGGATAATTTTTTTCTTGAGTGTTTTTCGCATCCCCCGGGCGTTCAATATTCTCCCATATAGAGCACACCCATGTGTAGTTCTGGACAACTGTATTTTTAGATGTATGGTGGAGTTCCCGCTAAATGACGAGGCTTAGAAGCACAACCGTTTTACTGTTTTGGAAAACAACAACAACAAACATATCCAGTGTACAATAAACAATTCATTACACTCGCCTGACAATATGGGATGGCATTTCACTCTCACACTCACACTTGTATTTTCACGCACCTTCCGCTCATGAACATACTTAAGCGTGATCTTGAAGTATCTCCCCATATTGTACGCAGTGAAAGAAGTATTATACAATGCATTATATATAGCTTTTGAGCTACATTGTGAGGGAGACAGGGGCATTCAGGCTTTCAGAATATCACATATAATGTCTTATTTACGGGTTTTAAACTATTTACAATATAATCCTTACTTTTGTGGAGTAACTGTCAGATAGCTTTGAATTTCATGTATGAAGACAAGACAAGTTAGAAATATGCTGCAGAGAAGAAGTAGAACAGCAAGCAGGCCAGGTGTTATATATAGGGAGTATTGTAAATATTGTTTTTTTGTCAAGATCACATTTTCTTGCATTTCACCTTTTTCAATCCATTGAACTCATGTCGTATGTTTTGAGCTGTCAATGCAGCAATTATTAAACGTCCCAGTGTATGTTTGATGTTGTAACATGGTACGTTCAAACCATCCAATCAGATTTTCTTTTTTTGCTGGGAATATATTTCATACCCACCTCCTAGGAGGCGAATAAGTGAAACGTCCAATCAAATATTAGTTTTCGTGCGTTTCCTATAGCCTAGAGCCACGGTACAAGGTTCAGTTAATACAGGATATAACATTATCTTCGAGTCCTCTGTCTTCTACGGTTGTGTGAATATCAGGGATTCATTAAAGGTGTTTTCGGGGGGGGGGGGGGGTGGGGTGGGGGGGGGGGGGGGGGTGGGGGGAGGTGGGCGTGGAGGTGGAGAATTTCGTTGGGTCACAAAAATATTTTAGCCACATGAAATGGTGACGTCATGACTATGAAACAGATTATTAGATGAAAACTTGACAAACTATTAGAATTGCTATTGAAGGACCAGAACTACACAGTCATGATTTGGAGGATTTGTTTGACATTTTCAAAGAAACTAGCAGTAGAGTAATTAAGCTATCATTTTTTATACTTGTATTGATCTTTTTTTTTTTTCATGAAAAATTTCAGTCAGGGTAAAAAAAATTAGGGGGGGGGGGGGGGGGGGGGGGGGGGGGGGTGGGTTGGGCGTGGGTCTCTTAGGGCTCCCATAGTCTGTATGAAACCCTGAATCTCAGTGCCAACCTCCATGTTGTGGTGTAACTTATATAATCACATGTTAGCATGATTAATGACACATGTCTGTAACTACTTACAATTATTGCACTGCGTGTGTGTCTATGCATACAGATTAGAAAATTACAAATGCTCATTAAAGGTCAGTTTTGGCTGCGAGAAGTATTCCGTTTTCTTAGCTTGAGTTTCATCGAACAAATATGTTTATGAACTGCGTTGAACATTCACTGGCATGTATGTGGATATTGAATTTTTGCATCAAGCACTGGCAAGAAGCGAAGTACTTTTTAGTGCACTGTACGATGTCACTTCTTTGGATCTCATAGAGCTTGCAGTTGTGCTGATATCTTGAAACCAAAGCTTGAGTAATGTTTAAGTGAATGTTAGACTCGGCGCCAGAGAAGACCGTTGGATTGAAAGCTAGTTTTAACCAGCCTCCGCCAAAGTTTCCACACGGGCTAGTCATAAAACAATATTTTTGTGCTGTCGTACTACCTTCATATGGTTTTATCCAGTACGCATTGGACGGAGAGTTGGGCCATATTTCAAGAATTGCTTTGCATGATGTAGCCGGAAATTTCTGGAAAAGACCTAGTTTAGTTAAAGTATCTGCGATTATATTTTCAAGTGTCTTCTCGTATCCGAAGGAATCGTTCCTAAAGGAAACGTTCTTTGTCCCTTTTTCATCTTCTGCCAGAGTACTGATGCTCTGATTATTCTTTTTTAAAAATTGTGTTGAAGAATTAGTAACTGGTGATACAGTAGGCTTTAGTTGATATAGCTGTACAAACATGGCTGACACCAAGGCTACTGTTACTACTGCTAGTATAACCACTGCTAAGGACAGTAAGCTGAACTTATTAGTACGGATGAATGATATTAGATATCTCGGGCTTTTTTCTTTTCTGTACGTTTCTGGGATTCTGGGATTGTCGGAGTCCTCATTGAGTTGGTTGTAGATGCTGTTGCAATTGTCACTCAGCGGTGGAGTAGGAACAGGAGGATTGTGGCAAAGGTTGTCATAGGTACCCTGTTCGGAAGAATCTTCCAACTTGCTGTCCTCATTTTTGGGTGCCTCTAGCTCACAATAGACTCGACTATCTGTTTCCTTATTTATTTTATTGTCTCCTTTCGTTTTTGGATCTTGTAAGCAGTCATCTATGGCAGCATAACTGTGACCAGGAACGTCTTCTTCAATGAGGTAGACATTTCCTTCATCTCTCCTTTTGTCGGTGTCTCGGGTATTTTTTGCAGCGTTCATTCTAATAAAGTTTGCTGGAGAATGTATTGGATTTCATTTTTAAGTAGAGTTACTATTAGGAAGTCAGTGTGCCGTAAAGGAACCATTTGATTGTCAACAAGTACATCTCATTCCCATTCCAGTATTGCAGATATGCTTTGATTCCTTTGTTAATGTTTAGTCTTTCTACAGAGTTTACAATCAAACTGTATTAATTGTGTTATCAATGTTTTAATTGGAAATGTCGGAAGTAATTATTTTAATTTTTGCCTTTATTTTATTGGTATTGTTAACTATACATAATATATATATAATATATATATGTATTTATTGCAGCTTTGATATTTTTACTTGAATATTTCCGCATCACGCGAGCGTTCTGTATTCTCCCATATTGTACGGTTTATATTGTACGCTCCTTGTAGCGCGCGCGTAGCGAGTTAAATCAATGAAAATTGTATTGTAACCGGTTGAGAAAAATTTCAAAGAAGCAATAAATCACTTATCACACTCGTCGTACAATATGGGAATGATATTTTACTCTCACGCCATATTTTCACTCGCCTTTGGCTCGTGAAAATATTTTGCGTGCTCGTAAAATATTTTCCCATATTGTACTCTGACTCGTGCTATAAGTATTATATATATATATGTATAAGGCAGTAATCCAACTATAGTGTATTGAAATCACATGTTATTGTGCAATAACGTTGCTAAGTGACCCATAAATACAGTATAATCATGAGTTACTCACTGAAAACCTATTCAGGCATCATTTTGTCATCATGACCTTTTCTGCAAAAATTTGGTTATTAATTGGGAAAGAAACTAAACTTCATATGTATGACAAGGACAACCTTTTTGTGAGCTATGCATTCATTTTGTAACAGGCACGGGCAATTTCTCATTATGGACTTAAGGCAGATCAATCATTTATGAGCCACTTGCCCATTTCTGAGGACTATCCTCCAATTTCTCCATTTTTAATGATTTATTTTAAAAAATCACCACTTTTCCCCCTCATCAGCAAACCACAAAGACTCCAAATAATGCCTACTCTGTTCTCTCTAGGCACCGTACTGCCACGTTGTCATCATCGTCAGCACTTTCCTTCACGGCTCCATCAGCCAGCGCATATCACGCCTCCTGTCTGCCCTCCAGCCTCTGGAATGTCAAGTATACTGCGGCCAGTCAGAAGAGATGCACGCGGAACTGCTGCCGGTTGGATCTGGAGGGCGTGAGGGAGGGGGCGGGGATGTGGAGCAACATGGCCTCCAGGGATACTCCCACTTTGGAGAATTTCAAGCACTCATGAGGAAATGGATCAACAGAGATGTGTGTGGTGTGTGTGTGTGTGTGTGTGTGTTGTATTAAGGTGTGTGTGTGTGTGTTGTGTAAGGTGTGTGTGTGGTTTGTGTATGTATGTTGTGTGTAAGGTGTGTGTATGTGTGTGTGTATAAGGTGTGTGTGTGTGTGTGTATGTGTGATATCTTGTTTTGGTACAGGTTGGAGTGAGAGTGTCTGTTCAACATCTTCCTCTCTTCCACGCCGAGATATTCCCAGGTTTGGTGACCACGCCCACTCACTCCTCTCTCTTTCCTCTTCTTCCTTCCAGCATAGTGGATATTCAAGCACGACTGCTCAGTGAGGTAATAGTTGGCGAGAGAGGCAAGCAAGACACTGTCAGGAATAACTCAATTGAAAATAGGGGATGTTTGTTTATATATACAGTGGGGATGTATATACATATGTCATTTGAACTTTGACCTTCGCATATTTTTGTGTTAGTTCGGTGGTCGACCCCGTCCCAAACTTCACTAAACAGAATCCTCAGGTTTAGTGATCATTACCCGTATCACCCTAGAAATTGAATTGTTTATCGTTTTGAATTCTTTTGCGGGTGCTGTTAAAACTTGAAAACATACCGGAATTCTATTTCTATTCGAGTTTGTGGCGGTGGCGAGTCAATGCGCTCTTTGTCATAGTTATAGCTGTATGCATATTTACTTGAAAACTCATTGTCCACTAGAACCACGAAGGTAAGTCTTGTGTAGGTATGTCCAGTCGTGTGCAAGTATTGTGCGCTTTAGCTACTACTTAGCTCAAGCATATCACAAAGATAACGTTTAAATTATGTGTATTATTATTATTTTTTTCAATTCAGGGGTTACTATGGCATTGAAATGCCTTTACGTATAAACGTCATTTAAAAACTCGACCATATTTTTAGTAGCTTTGAGTGTTAGAAGTTAAAATCAATCATATAACAATTGTGTAGTTTTAAGCCCGCTCGCCATTTGTGCTCAAGCACATCACTAGTAATAGTCATACACTATGTGACGACATCATCAAGTCGAGGGTGTGGTCTTCTGTTTCTAGGGTGTGGTCTCAAATTATTATAAAAGTTAATAGAGAAGTTATGGTTTGTCACAGTGGGCGTGTCTGTGATACGCCCTAAAGAGCATATTAATTTTCAATGTTATACTTAGTAAAAGTAAGTAAATTATTCATTATTTGGTCCTAACATTTAGACAACCTACATAGATCATATGGTGATATGTGCAAATGTGAGACTATGTTTGGCCACACCCTCTTTGTAATATGCTTGGTTATGAGGGTTCAGTAGTCCTAATAGCTCAATCGCATATTCATGGAAGTTTTTAACTATTATTTTGTACATTATACTGAGTAATTACAAAAAAAAAGAAAAAAGAAAAAGAAAAAGCAAGGCCAGTGCTGCACTATAAATATTGCCCACTCTCTAGTTGTGTTTGAAACTGAGTGTTTAGTTTGTGATACACAGATACAGGCAGGTGTACATTTCTTGCAGGGGCAGACTGATTGTTCCTTTGATAGCCTGGGGCAGGTGGACTTCCAGATGCTGTCTAGAGCACAGCAGATACAACTCAAGGTGAGTGAACATGGGAGGGGAGAAGTTTGTCACGGCTTATATTTGTTGTACACTGTTCCCCCCTCCCCCCCCCCCCTGTGATGAATTTAATGAATCTTATCTATTTTCTTATGAGTAAATGTCTCCATTATATTAATATGTGTGTTATATGTAGCATACTGTATGTTTTTATAATGCCTTTGAAAACGTCTAGAATTTTTTTTTTTTTTTTTTTTTTTGCGAGGTGAGTATGAATTTTGTTATTTTCTATTTTATGTAGTCTTTTGCGAGTGGTCTTCATTCCTTGTTTGAGCTGTGGGGGATGAGTGAAGACATCTTCTCTTTAGGGACTACATCTCGCTTCATAGCCAACCAACTGGCCATTCTCCCTGCAGCTAAATCTAGGAGAAAGGTGTGTGTGTGTGTGTGTGTGTGTGTGTGTGTGTGTGTGTGTGAACGTGTGTTTTCAGTTCTTGTTCTTAGCATGTGTTTATATGAATGTGCCACATGTGTGTGTGTATGTTATTACGTTAGTACATAAGTATGTTTGTGAGTGAGTGTTTGTGAATGATGTGAGCATGTGTGCAGTTAATGCATTTATATTCAAAAGTTTTATTTGGTTGACTTGAATAAACTATCTGTGTTTATTTCTTGTTCACAAGTCGTGACCAATGCAATTTGAAATAATTTTCAGTGGGTTAATAACTTAATACACTTCACGAATTGAATTTTAAGGTCCCTAGTGAGCTACTGTAGATGAGGAAGTGTCCCCTTTTCGTTAAGCATCCGTTTTCTTCCCGGCTTTTAGCATTTACAAAAAATGCTCTGCACTACTGATTGGTGCTCAGCCCCAGTTTTTAGATTATCACTCACTGTAGGGCCCATTTCCAATTTTTTTTACTAAGCCCCTACACATTTCCTTATCGTTGTAAGCAGGCTGCTGAGAATAATATCATTCTCTTCTGGTTTGGTTACAAGCTATCAACATACGTATGCTACCTGTTTTAAGTCAGCTCTATACACAAAGTCTGAAATATTTTGTGTCATTCATCTCTATTCCAGTGTTACTCATCTCTATTCCAGTGTTACTCATCTCTATTCCTGTGTTACTCATCTCTATTCCTGTATCACTTGTTACTCGTCTCTATTCCTGTGTTGATCTCTCCTGTAGGTAGCCACATCCAGATGTTCATTACTCCTGGTTGATAGATCCCTGGACCTCACAGGTCCTGTCCTCCACTCCACAGATTCCTTGGCAGACAGGATCCTATCTCTCCTTCCTCACTCGTCCCCTCTCTCATGTGATGTGGCCGTTGACTTGTCTCCACTGGGACTCTCTTCTTCAAGTGTATCACATGACAGTCATGTGACCTCGCCCCTCCCTCGTGTTGGAGGGAGACTGGGTCACCCTAATCACCCCAGAGCTCAGCAACTGCTGAGGACTCTCATCTGCTCTAAACAGAAAGTGAGGCCTGGCTGGACTTACTATTGTTTTGTATATATTTAATACTAGAGTTTATATCAGCTACACACTGCCTATCTAATAGGCAAAATCAGTCCATTTAAAGATTGGCTGTACTTTTCACATAAAAATTCTCACCGTATGATTTTTGAAGAGTTGAAAGTTTGTATCCTCAGGATTTACTTTAATTATATATTTCCCCTTTTCTTCACACCTTTATCTATTTAGTGGTAGATTTGTAATAGCAATATTCTTTTTTTTTTGTGTCCATACTTTAGGAGGCTCTGATGGAGGTAAGTCGATGCTTGCTTGAGAGTGCCTCTGAAGAGAAAGTGTCTTTGAAGTTGTCTGGGCGAATGGGGAGGCCGTCTGCTGCCCAACTCAAGACCTTCATCCAGCAGTTCAAGTAAGTCATGCGTCTATCAGTGGCCTGAAAATAGTTCACTGTACTTAGTTAGCCATCACTTAGTTTATGATTTTCATTGTTGTTGTTGCTGTCATTATCATTGTTTTTATTATTATTGTTGTTATTGTTGTTGGTATTGTGCAGTAAAAGAAAATAACTATGATTGCTTTCATTCTTTTTTCCTTTTTTTTTTTTTTTTTTTTTTGTGCTGGTGAACTAGGTTTGAATGGGTGTTTATAATTTTTAATTTTTACTGCCTGTTTGTTCAGAGATCATCCCAGGGCATGTGCCTCACAGCACTCTATCTTGGAGCTGGCTTGTGCTGTGGTGCAGGCTTTGCAAGGAGATGTGGATCAGAAGTGGGAGGGGCTGGCCAGCATGGAGAAGGTATATGTATATATATAATATATAGGGTGGAATAAATATATATTATATATAATATATATTTATTCCACCCTAGATATCTTCACAATGATATTTTTAACAGGGTTAGAGCAGCTGCTAAAATATCAGCTGGGGGTGTGGGTAACCCCTACAACCAACTTTACTCTGTGAGTTACCCTACCTCTAGTACTAACTAGGGTAGTGAAAATATCTAGTGTGGAAAAACCACTTATTACACTTGTCAGAGTTTTATGGTGAGATATTTCACTCTCAGGCTTTATTTTCACTCGGCTCTGGCTTGTGAAAATAAATTAGCCTGCTCCTGAAATATTTTGCCATATCACACTCTGACTCGGTGTAATAATATCAGCTGGGATTGTGGGGAGCCCCTAGTGAGTTTTCGCTAACTTTACACCTTGAGTTACCAAAAACAAAAACAAAAAACTACTTCAGTAAAGATATCTAGTGTGGAATAAACCACTTATTACACTCGGCAGAGTAGTATGGCTAGATATTTCACTCTCAGGCTTTATTTTCACTGTCCTTTGGCTCGTGAAAATAAATTAGCCTGCTCGTGAAATATTTCACCATATCACACTCTGACTCATGTAATAAGTATTATATAATATATATGTAATTTCACATAATTTTGAAGGGCTATATATCTTTGTTATGAAGACATTCAGTTCAAAGCAAGAAAGTGTCTTTACAGAGAAGAGCTAAAGATCAAACTTCTTTTTTAATGCTACAATCTGAAGCTCAAGCCACAGAGCTGCCACAGGGTTCAAACAGAGTGCACCATTGATTCACCTTCTAGTTGCTAGATTCTGAGCATTAGAACCCCGCACTATTGATGTTGACACAACTGTGTTAATAAGGGGCAAAGTGCCAGTCAAAATTCCCCTTCAATTCAAGTCACAACAACTAATGAATGTATTAGTTGATTACTGCAGCAAAGTCCAGTTTAAGAGTTAGGAGGGAATGTTTGGAGGGAATGTTTTAAGTACAGCCCTACTACAGTAGCTGAGAATTGTGTGGTTCCCACGTTTGCATTTGTATATGTGCTTGTGTGTAAGATTTTGTGGTGCTCTAAAGGGTTGTGTGTTACAAGTGATTATATAATACTATACTACTACTATTACTACTACTACTACTACTACTACTACTACTACTACTACTGTTGTTACTACTATTACTTTTTAATTTTTAATTTTTACTACTAGTACTACTACTACTACTACTACTACTACTACTACTACTACTACTACTACTACTACTACTGCAGTTACCATTGCCAAGCATTACGCTGCACTTTTTCTGTTTTTGTAGGTCCTCTCATTGAGCGTGCAAGATAAGGATTCCCCCAGCATCACCTCACAACTGACAGACCAGGTGACACGCCTGGTTGCTATGGCATCCGCTGAAGGGGACCGGGACAGTCAGGGGAGGTCTGTTCCCATCACACTGGCCGAATTTCTCGGTGTTGCCGTGGCAATGTACTCACTGGAAGGAGGAGGCGTGGCTATGGGGACAGCAGAGGAAGAGGAAGGATTAAAGGAAGCTCTGACTTCTCTCGCTCTTGCTAAGAGGCCTTGTGACGAGCATTTCCTGCAGCGACTAGGAATAGGTAAAGGGACTTTTGTAACGTGAATGCATGTGTGTGTGTGTATATATACATACTGTGTATTAACTATTGGGTATAATTTCAGTTAAACAAAATGTCACCTCTAATTGTCACATTATTGGGTGGCTTTATCATAGGTTCATTGCTATGAATATCAACTTGAATGAGTTGATGTTTTTAAACAATTTAACTATGCTATGCTAATATATACTCATTCAAATTGGGTGGCTTGTTTGAAGTATCTGTCTGATGCCGCATTGTACGTAGGACATATATACACGTACAACAGCTATGTACATATGCAATATTGCTGTTACTAGTGATGTGCTTGAGCACAAATGGCGAGCGAGCCTAAAGACTATACTATTTTTATATGAATGATTTTGACTTCTAACACTGAAGCTACTGAAAATAAGGTCCAGTTTTTAAATTTTGCATACACGGTAAAGGGATTTCAGTGCCATAGTAACAACTCTCTGCAACTGCTTGAATTGAAGGGAAAAAACAACTGTTGCGCACGGCTTATAACCATGCGCATTGACTTACCACCGCCACTAACTCGAATAGAAATGGAAGTCCCTTAAGTTTTCAAGTTTTAACTGCACCCGCAAAAGAATTCAAAACGGTAAACAATTCAATTTCTAGGGTGATACGGGTACTGATCGATAAACCAGAGGATTCTGTTTAGTGCAATTTGGGACGGGGTCGACCACATAACTAACCCACAAAAACGCGAGGGTCAAAGTACAAAATGACATACGTATGTCCATACATATATACAAATAAACAAACATCCCCGATTTTCATGTTACCCCTGTAAGTGTCTCGCTCGCTACGCTCGCTTGCCAATTAACTGAGATGTTTCTGTGTTGTGTATTTTGTGTATTATTCTACTGAATAAGGCTCCATGGAGCAGAAACATCTTGATTAAATTTTTAATGCCAAAATTTTTTAAATACATGTTACATTATTTGTAATTTCTATATTATTTACATAGTAAAAATGTCTCTCTATAATACACATGTATGTATGTGTGTTATGTGTGTGCATATGTATGTGTGTGTGTATGTGTGTGTATGTATGTATGTATGTGTTTGCGTGTGTAGACCATTCTGATAGTCGGAGTAGAGTTCTTGGTCGTATGAGGAGTATACTAGACATCTTGATAGGTCTGGGAGAGACTAGAGCTCAACTTTCTCAGTTCAGGTACTGGAAATGCCCTCTCTCTCTCTCTGTGTATATTCCAAGTCATACCTCCTCGTGGTGCCTGGGGGGTAACGCTAACATGACTGGTTGGCGCAGCTTTAGTGATCACTGTAGTATTCGTACTGATTTTGTCAGTTGCTAAGTGAAAGGCTGTGTTTAAAATACTGCAGTGGTTTTACTAGCCCTCAGTGTTAAGATCATTTGTAACTTTAGCACGAGAAGCTAATTATGATAGCAGTAGTACAGCTACAGATAAGCCATACCAGTGTAGTGTGTGTGAGAGCATTCAGACAAAAGCAAGACATTGATAGACACAGATGTGTCACCACTCGTCAGAAACATTAATAACTGTGATTTAGTCTGTCACTTGTAGCAGAGAAGTACATGTATCATCCTATGGGTCGCTTCCTTTCAAGGTGAAGGTGTATGTATGTGTGTGTGTGTGTGTGGTTTATGTGGTTGTACTAGTTTTAGTGTGTATGATTAATCTGTGTATGATATTTGTTCGCGTTCTATTTGATGTGCAAGTTTATAGGTCAACACTGGCTTAATCCAATGGCAGTGTTTGATGCTCTAATTTTTGTTAGTTCTCGATTGATGGGGAGCTGATACATTTACATATATTATTCATCTGATACAGGAGAATATCATGAATCTGTTGGCTTAGTTTACACGAGTGCTGCAGGCATGAGCTTAAATACGGCCAATTAGACAAATGATATTTTACGGTATCCAATAAATTAATTTTAATAAAGCAAAATTTTCTCGTTCTAGTTCAGCCAATACTGTTAATTAAAGCTTAACACGACAGAAGTCGAAACATTGTGGTTAAGTTTTAATTAACAATATTGGCTGTTAGAACGAGAAAAATTTGCTATTACTATAATTATTTCAGCCGAGAATGACTGAATCATTGAAAGTATACATTAAGAGAACAGACAAAAAGAATAAGAATTAATTTTTATGTACTGCTCATGTGTGAATACTGTAGTAGCAAGTTTCTTGGGGGACCGTACTAACCCCAACTTGATAACTATGAATACGGGTGATATGGAAAAATATTGCCTTAAGCCACATCCTGTTTACTTTAATTTTCTGTGTGGCAACAGGTAATTAATAGGCCCTGTTCAGTTCATAATAAAATACAGTATGTTCGACTTGACCCAAGTTCTAGAATCCATCTACATGCACATGTATGTATTGCAGTGTTACCATGTACCAGGGTTGTGGCAGTATTTAAGGTAATGTGTGTGTGTGTGTTAGACTGGGAGGAAAACATATTATTTAATCTCGGTGGGTAAGTACACGTGCCACATCACGGCACCAACACATGTTATCTCTCTGTTCTAATTTCCCTGCAGGCACGTACTGTCTTCTGGGGATGGCTCCTACCTGTCCTTCCTCACTCAGCTAGTACGTGCCATCTTTGATCCCTCCCAGCAGGAACTGGTTGACGTAGTGCACCATTCACAAGGGACGGTGGGAAGCATCATCAAGTCAGGTATAAGGTAATGATCATCAATGGCAGAGCCTCACATGAGTTGGAAGTCATTAAACTATGATGCAAAATATCCTGGCTTTTTATTTTTTTATTTTTTTTTTTCCCCTGTGGGTGATTTATCTCTGTATGCTTTCTGCTATAACCCGACTGACTGATTTTGTTGTTTTGATTCTAGTTTGTTTGTCAGTTCTACGAAGCCCCGCCCCAACCAGCATCCTGTTCTGCTGCTGTTTGTCGTGGGAGGACTGTCATGTACTGAAATACGACAGATTAGGGACACACTAAATTCTACCAAAACTGGCATCGAGGTATATACATGTAAAATAATATGTATTCTGAAAAAAAATTACAGTATAAAAATACAGTATGAAGACAACAAAAACCTGTGAATGAGAGAATACATCTACTAAATTTTGTTTTTATATAGGTTGTCATAGGGACCACCAGACTGGCCACACCCAGTGACATCACTGCCCAGGTCTTGTGTAATGGCTCTGCTTTCAAATGATGAAATGACGTCCTTCTGCTATTGCTCCTGAAACTCCAGTGGTCCCAACCCCTGACCTTACACAGCTGAACGTGGACCAATTTTCTGTTCATGAATTTGATCACAAATTTTATTACATTGAAAATGGATGAAAGACAAGACTGTCAATTAAATTAAAACAAAGTCATAAATTATTAAATACTAATGAAATTACATAAATTAAAGGCACAAAAAATCAACTGATGTGATGTTATACTGTTTACAAAAAGTGAAGAATGAAAATTGAATTCTGAAGAATTTAACGAGACAAAAATACCCTTAAAAAATAATCAGTCAGATGGAAGTATGGCAGACGATGCAGTTCTCTTCATCTTCTCTATGCCAACGTACTTAAGCTGCTCAGTAGGACCGTATCTAAGTCACAAGCACATACATACATACACGGAACGTACTCTAACTGCACGCACTAACAACTATTGGAACGTTATTATTCTCGACCCATTTACAAATATTGTGGCATCATCATCTGTACTGTCATTAACATGGTGGTTTAGTATCATTTCTTGAGTGTCTGCTTATATAATGTAATCACTTGAAGCCAGAGTCGCTGTCTCTGTTCTAATAGTCACAGTTGATATACCATAGACTCTGGTTGTTACGTGCTGTATTTAACATCCTCTGAAGTGAATAAGGGGAAAAAAAGAAAAAAAAAGCACAAATGCAGGAAAGTTTTTAGTGAGAAGAGATGTCTATGTCAATTGGATTATCTTAACAGATAAAATTGGAAATTCAAGTCATTAAAACACTTATTTCCTTACCATTTTAAGATACCTGTATAAGTGGTATTTAGTTTATATTAAAGTATACTTACTAGTCATATTGAGCTAGTAGTGAGTGAAGCTAAACCCAAGTGTTATAAAAATATAAGACGCTAAGCACCAACCATAGTCAAGCATGATTATTATGTAGTGGAACCTCTTTACTAAGGGACCGCAAAAAGCAAACTGACTTTTAACAACAGCCAATAGAACAAAATGATCTACCACAATATAAAATAACCTCTGAAAGCAGCCAAACTCTCTACAGGGGTTGTACTTGTCCCCAAGCATGGCCTTGTGAAGAGGTTTCACTGCATGTCTACAATTATAACTAATCATAGCAAGCTAATGCAATATAATTACATATACACACCGTTGTTAAAAAACGCAACAAAAAATTCTGCACAGCAAGGAACAAAAAATGAATAAGATGTGATGATGATGATGCCATAAAGTTAGTCTGCACTAACCTGTAGTCGAAGAAGAGCTCCTCCCCCGGCTCAATGTTGCGCTGGGCATATATGCCAATCCTGTGGTCTCCGTTCACCATCATAACTTTAGCAAAACAGTTTGGCTTAATGGAGTGATTGGCAAACCTGATCTTGTTCCCTTTACGTGTAGCGTCAACCACAAAATCTACTCAGAGGGGAACAAGAAATAACATGAGGAGCACTCTCATAAAAAAGACAGAATTGGAAACAACAATATTAAATACTGGCCAAATTCTTATTATTACCCACCATGGTTGAGGTTGAACAGGAAACTGCACATGTACTTGTCATAGACTTTGCCTCTCCTGTCTGCTTCTTCTTGAGATATAACCTAGCACATACACACACACACACACAGAGCTAAATGTCGGCAACGAAAAAATGAAAAACTATAGCTTTATTATTCTATTGCTAGTTTCTTTAAAAATGTCCAAATCATGACCGTCTGGTTCGATTCCCGGTGGCAACCAAATATTTTTAATTCTGTATTGTTAAAAAAGCCTGTGAAAGAGAGAGAATACATCTAAAGGAATCCCAGGGCTCACATAGTCTGTATGAAACTTTGAATTGAGCCAGAAAATATGGTGGTATGAAATGTAACGTGTAGCTGGTATGGAATGAAACACGTAGCTGGTATGGAATGAAACACGTGCTGGTATGGAATGAAACACGTGCTGGTATATGTATAGGTTGTAGTCCAACTAGCAGTAGAATAAGTTTGAACGTTCTATAGTACAAATATTGGGATTTAATGGCTGCACGAAGCATGTAATGTAGTCTTGTAAATACTTTATTGAAATTAAACCAAAGACTGCAGTATGCTAATTATTCACTTTTCAAACCACTTTTCAGGGTCTACTGGTGTGATCTGTATGCCAACTCTCGTCACTTCTCTTCATACATTATTTCTTCCTCCCCATAAATATTCTTTTTTTACCTTGACTGAAAAATTTTAATGAAAAAAAACCAAACAAAGAAACAAAACCAGTACAAGTATGATAAAGTATAGTTTCATTACTCTACTGCAAGTTTCTTTAAAAATGTCCAAATCGTGACTGTCTAGTTTTGTTCCTTCAATATAGTTTGTCTACGTTTTCATCTAATAATCCTTTTCATAGTCCTGACATCTGTTATCATAGTCCTGACATCACTGTTTTTATGCGGCTAAACTGTTTTTGTGACTCAAAATTTCCCCCCTAGCAAAAAAAAATCCTGTATGAATCCCTGCTCATGGTAGTACTAAACGAACTCTTAGGCCAACGTATGAGAACAGAGAGAGCTAAACGGTTCACTGAGCAGCCACTGTGTGCAGCAATTACAGGAAAATAATCTCTACCTTAGATAGATAACATGAATCATGAGCTTATACGCATGCACTACAATAGTAGTAATAAATAGAGCTGCCTCAGGTAGAGAGAGAGAGAGAGAGTTGTGCCCTCACCTCTCCACAATATTCACTGATAAAGTCATTCTTCTCAGCGCTGTCCGTGAGGAAGATGCCCCAGCCGGCCACATCTGAAGGTGCCAGCAAGAGGGAGTGGCTAAGGCCACGCTGGATAGACGCATTCTTGCAACTACATGGAGTGTCTTTCCCACCATTCAAACCCAGCCCTTCACCTATACAACACACACACACAGAGCACAGCTTACGTTATTTTTATTGGCAAAAACCACTAGACATGTATGTATGTAGGAAGAAGGCTAATAAAAGTGTGCCAATGTTAGTTTGCTTGTTCCTTGAATTATAATCATCCTGTTTGTGCATACAGTAAACAACCATATACACATGCACGAGACCACAAAAAAAACAACAACAAAACCCCCCCCACAAAAACAACAACAACAACAAAACAACCAACAACAAAAAAAAAAAAAAAAAAAAAAAAAGTCCAGCATTCTAAGTTCCCTTATTGATGGAGAGAGTTCCTCTATAAGCAAGTAAGACACCAATCTCTTGCTACCTACTTACGTAATTAGTAGTGTGGGCGAAAAAGGGAACACAAATATTACATAAATAAGCAAATAAATACATGGAATCTTAATTGTTGTTGCCCCTGTAATTGTCTTGTTTGTTTCCCTAGCTGAACAATTAGAACCTCTAAAAATACAATCAACCAATGGTTCAGTCATTCTCGGCTGAAATAATTATAATTATAGCAAATTTTCTCGTTTTAACAGCCAATTAAAACTTAACTTGGGTTTTAAGTTTTAATTAACAATATTGGCTGTTAGAACGAGAAAATTTGCTATTATTATAATCAACGTACTCGTGTATTCACATGCACAAACACAACCAATTTTAGTCACTCAAATCTTACAACAATAAACCATCATAACAACAACAACAATAACAACAACCAACCTGCTCCACAGAGGTTACAGAGGTCTGGATCACACTCGCGCACCGCCAGAAAGCAAGGGCAATGCTTCGTCTTGCAAGATCCAGTTCGGCACCGACATCCTGGGAACCTGTTGGGGCAGTCCACACTGCACTGGCAGAACTTCTCGCAGAACTGGTGGGCTTGGATACAGGAGCACGCGTGGTCACAGTTCTGCCCAGGGTGTTGGCACGGCTGGTAGTTATACTGGTATCTGGCGGACCCGCCTAATTTAGCTTGGATCTTACGATGGTATTGGGTCCAGGACCTGAGGAAGGAAGTATTGACAGATATAAGTTCGTAACCACATTTTCATTTCCACCTGATACTAATTAATCAGCAGGGTTTCATACAGGATTTATTTCTGGGGGGGAGGGCCCCCCACACTTGTTTGACCACACCCACTTTTGCTGAAACCACATTCATTTGATTAAAAATTGTCTCAGGTCTAGAATTAGTGACATCAATCTTGGAAGACTACAATTGAAGGACCTCAATTAACTGAAGTGAACTTTCACCAAATATTAGATATAATACAAACAAAAAAATCACAGAATACCATTATAAATCATAACCACAGAATACCATTAAGTAGTAAATATTATTAATTTATTTCATAAAATTCTGGGGGGGAGGGGATCCCAGGGTGCCCTACCTCTGTATGAAACCCTGATCAGAAATAAATACAAAACCTGTTAAAGGTAAAAAAAAAAAAATAAAAAAAAAAAGAAGAAGTTATTTTAAGGATATAGACAGCATTAAAATACAATAACATGATAACAAAAACTTAAAATAAAATAAAATAAATAAAATAAAAATAAATTAATAAAATACACAAACCGATGAAGTGCCTCTCTTCTACTATACTTACCTCATATTTTTCTTCTTTTTCTTGCCCACTTTGCCCACTCCCTGGCCGGGGAGGGCGTCGCCCATCACTAGCTGGGCATATTCATACACTTCGTGGCAAGTTTTTGTGCGGATGAGCTCGGATATGGTGCAGTAGTTGTGGCCGAACACCGGGTGCAGCATATAGAAGAACGTAACCTCCGCACCCGTCCAACCGGGCGGGACCTTCAGTGGAGGAGGCATGTCTTCTGAAGTTGAAGTAGGTTTGGCTTTGTCTTTACCCTGCAGGTGGGACATTCCATGTCGAGTGAGACCAAAAATGTCAAGTTTCGAACCTTATTGGTCCAGATTTTTTTCCAAATTGGTATATAGTTTCGTTTTATGCAAACCAAAGAAAAAAATTTAATCAAGGTCACATGACCTAGTAATTAAACATAAGTGAACTTTTGACCTTTATGCACACGTCGTCAACTTCAAAATTTTTTTATCTCCAGTTTGACTTGTCCTACTGACATGCAACTTTTTCTTAATGGAAAGCGCTTGCCCTAAGGAGACTAATTTTTCAGTTAAATAAATTCTTTATAATTACCTACTACCCCAAAATTCCAAGTCATTAATTCGACCTTTGACCTTATCTAATCGTCAAATTAGAAAAAATATATATTTTTGACAGAATGTTAGAATAAGCTTTGCTACACTATTCTAAAAATTTTAGAATTGGGACAACAATGGATCACTCACAATCACCACTCAACATGCCGCAGTCAAAGTTCTGTTATTACTTACTATAAAAAAATGGTAAAAAAAATACCAGTTTAAAAGTAATCTAAATTAATAAACATTTTAAGCAAGAGTTAAGTCTTTTTGTGTTTCTTTGTGAGTGCAGTACTTGCTTTCTGTGTGTCATTCAGTGCTCAATTTGTATGTGCGGCCAGTAACTGTTGTAGGATTTATCTGAGTTAAAACATCACTGATGTCGACAATCAGATTGTCTTGAGGCCGTGGAAAAATCAAATCTGCTAGCTAAACTTTGCTCCTCAGCTTTCCATTCCGCTGTTGTCATAAACCCACCCACTATACCAGGCAACGATTCTGATACAGCTGTAACGGACTCAGGATTTGGTCTCAGTATGGTCATTAAAGACTTGTTCTGGTGGCTTCTCTCTTAACAGTTCCTCCAATCTCATCAGAAGGTCCTTTGCCATGACTAGTAGCGGGGAAAAAAATGCCACCCTGCATTTATGATGTTATTATTTGATTTCTCAGAAAATGTTTCTGAGAAATCTTCAATAACAAGGAATTCTCTTTCCACAAAATTACTTCATTTTAACATGAAAGTATATCAATGAAAAGTGGGGCATACAATATGTTTCTTTTAGTCACCCCACCCATTCTTTGGCTCCACCCATTAATTGGCTCTACCTGTCTATTGATCCCAATCTATTAGCTCCACCCATCGCTTAGCCCCAGCCTACTGTTAGCTCCACCCATCGCTTAGCCCCAGCCTACTGTTGGCTCCACCCATCGCTTAGCCCCAGCCTACTGTTGGCTCCACCCATTACTTAGCCCCAGCCTACTGTTAGCTCCACCCATCGCTTAGCCCCAGCCTACTGTTAGCTCCACCCATTACTTAGCCCCAGCCTACTGTTAGCTCCACCCATTGCTTAGCCCCAGCCAACTGTTAGCTCCACCCATCGCTTAGCCCCAGCCTACTGTTGGCTCCACCCATCGCTTAGCCCCAGCCTACTGTTGGCTCCACCCATCGCTTAGCCCCAGCCTACTGTTGGCTCCACCAATCGCTTAGCCCCAGCCTACTGTTGGCTCCACCAATCGCTTAGCCCCAGCCTACTGTTAGCTCCACCCACCGCTTAGCCCCAGCCTACTGTTAGCTCCACCAATCGCTTAGCCCCAGCCTACTGTTAGCTCCACCCATCGCTTAGCCCCAGCCTACTGTTGGCTCCACCCATTGCTTAGCCCCAGCCAACTGTTAGCTCCACCCAGCGCTTAGCCCCCAGCCTACTGTTAGCTCCACCCATTGCTTAGCCCCAGCCTACTGTTGGCTCCACCCATCGCATAGCCCCAGCCTACTGTTAGCTCCACCCACCGCTTAGCCCCAGCCTACTGTTAGCTCCACCCACCGCTTAGCCCCAGCCTACTGTTAGCTCCACCCACCGCTTAGCCCCAGCCTACTGTTAGCTCCACCCATCGCTTAGCCCCAGCCTACTGTTGGCTCCACCCACCGCTTAGCCCCAGCCTACTGTTAGCTCCACCCACCGCTTAGCCCCAGCCTACTGTTAGCTCCACCCATCGCTTAGCCCCAGCCTACTGTACTCCACCCCACCGCTTAGCCCCAGCCTACTGTTAGCTCACCCATCCTTAGGCCCCAGACTACTGTTTGGCTCCACCCATCGCTTAGCCCCAGCCTACTGTTGGGCTCCACCCATCGCTTAGCCCCCAGCCTACGGTTGGCTCACCATCGGCTTAGCCCCAGCCACTGTTGGCTTCCACCATCGTTAGCCCCCCCTACTGTAGCTCCACCCCATTACTTAGCCCAGACCTACTGTTAGCTCCACCCAGTGTTAGCCCCAGCCAAATGTTAGCTCTAACCATCGCTTAGCCCCAGCTCTGTTGGCTCCACCCATCGCTTAGCCCCAGCCTACTGGGCTCCACCCATCGCTTAGCCCCAGCCTACTGTTAGCTCCACCTATCGCTTAGCCCCAGCCTAATATTAGCTCCACCCATTGCTTAGCCCCAGCCTACTGTTGGCTCCACCCACCGCTTAGCCCCAGCCTAATATTAGCTCCACCCAGCGCTTAGCCCCAGCCTACTGTTGGCTCCACCCATCGCTTAGCCCCAGCCTAATGTTAGCTCCACCCAGCGCTTAGCCCCCAGCCTACTGTTGGCTCCACCCATCTATTGACCTCACCTATCCATTGGCCTCACCCAACCTGGCCCCACCCATTCTTTAAAACACTCTTCTTTAACTTACAGTATTACGTGTTGACGGTGTTCGAGGTCGAACTGGAGGGGCAGAGCTAATACTAGTCTTGGAATTAGATCCATTGCTGCCATCGTCATCTTCCGAGTCATTGGAATCAACATATGAGGAATCAGAATCAGACCCTTCTGAACTGACATCCTCAGAATGAGACACGGTCATAGGGCTGCTCTGATTGGACGCTTTCTTTTCTCCTCTCAAAGAAGCAGCTGCTGCTGTCAGAGCAGGGAAGCCACGCCCCCTATGCGAGCGGCCTCTAGATGAGTGCATCGAAGTCATGGCACAGAGCTTGTCATATTTCTCTTTGTCCACCTGGAACACAGACATTAATTTGCAATACTTTACCATATCAGTAAGGACATAATACTTACCTGAGGGCATGTACATAGATCACAGGGGGAAAAATAAATAAAATAAACTACACTAAAGAAAAAGTTGCTGGAGCTGTACACTGGACAATTTGTGTGCAAACTATGTAAGCTATGGCCAAGAAGACGCTGCTTGTTCAAACTTCACCAATCAAACAGCAAACAACACACTGGCATGCATTACAGTGTTTCACTTTCAGAAGTAACTACTATTGTAAATAAATAACAAAATTGCAGCAAACAAAGACTCAACACACATACATGCACAAAGTAAACATACTACTAGTCAAGATAAGAGACACTTTGGATTCACCATAGCAGTATAAGTATGGCACGGACACAAAGGTAGAACTGCCAGCAGGCCTGCTCCTATCGGCACTGTATCGATACCAATTGCAGTAGAAAGCGTATATATATGACAGTTTAATGGAAATCAGACTAACATCACAATGGATTTAAAGCACTCCTTGTGATTAAGTCACTAAAAAATTTTCTCTCGTTTCATTGAATGTGTTGTAATGCAGCACGAACGAGAATAAATGTGGTTGCTAAGCAGAATAAAGGGTTTCCCCCCCGGGTAGTTCTTGTGGATGAAAACCCAGTTCCTAATGGCAACTAAAGTACCAATATCAAAAGAGCAAGTGTTCAACACTTGTGTGCTACAATTAGCTTATCTCTGTTCCTCTACAGGCAACATCCTGTGTATCAAAGTTTGGTGGAGTGCACCTGGCAGTGAAGAAAGGAACATGGAGAACAGTACAGTATACGGAATTGTTGCCGTCACATGATTAAAATTTCAGAATCAACAGTGATTACGAAATATAACAGAACCGTACCATGCCCCAAAAATCTAACGTTCCAATAACAATTTACTAAACTATTTCTTAAAAACATTTTAGGTCCTATGGGTGAATTTTTATATTCTGAAAAGTAAGAGCTGTAGCATACACTGTAGGACAAAGATAGAGATCCAGAATATCTAATGAAGACAGTAGGAAAAGAGAAGGGTGGGCAAACATGCCAACAATCTTAGAACAACAAAACATGTGCAGTACAATTATACAAGTTGGCAACAGTAACAGGAACAGTCTCTTTCTAACTTGAAGGTTGAGGAAAAAAAAAAATATATATATATATACAGTGCTTCCAGCTTAAAGAGTGGATTTTTTAGCTTTTTGGTTAAGGTTGCTAATTCTGCTATAATTTCTCAAGTATGTGTAATAGAAAGCTAAAATTTTGTATTATTATACATTAATGTCATATTAGCATACAGACAAAACAATTTTGTGGGTTTGTGGTTATTTTTGTGGTTATAGGTGATGGAACCGGGAGCTTCAAGACAGTGAATTTGGAAGTGTTTAAGCTGAAAAAAGAGAAATTATTTGTCCTTATCTCTATAACTTGGTATACTGATACTTTAATTCCTGAAGTTTCATATGAGCCTAATTTTGTGGGCACACGAAATTTGAATCTCGAAATATTAAAAATTTTAAGAAAAAAAGTGTTTAAGCCAGGATTTTTGAATTTATTGAGTTATATCTCTAAAATTTTGACACATGATGTAAAATTGCCTTAAAATTATTATGTATAACTTTGGTAGCTATACCTTGAAAATTAAGTGAGTTGAGGCTGTTTTTCACCAAAAAAAAATTATGCACGGTAAGGGGCATCAAATGATGACGTTTACAGCGGATTGTGGGCCTATAGTACACGTAAACGCGACGTCACAAAACAGCGCATGCGTATTTGTGCAAGGGCGCCAGTTTACCGCTAATTGTTGCACGGGTATGGCTGATTTAGCTACGGTTGTATCTCAGGCCCTAGCAGGTATCAAGTTTTACGGCGTTACTGCCTATCGCGGCCAGCGTTTTAGCTTCCGTCTGGAGCTGCACAACCCGTAGGACTCCAACTGCATCGCCCTGATGTTGTCAGAATACCGAATGCTGGGAGCCTTGGGAGTATTAAACTCCTTCAGCTTTTCTTCAGCTCTTGAAAAAGATGACCTCTTGGATAGGCTTGGCTCCAAGTTAGTAATATACCAGCCAACAATTCTGTGACTGATTTCGACTTCGTTTACTGCTGCTAGTAGAACGATGAGAATCCATACAGCCGATTGCAGTTAGGGAAAGTCCCGTCTTACCGCTCAGGGAAATAACCGTTCGACCTTAGCTCGTTAACTAGTTACGTTTAATGACGAACTACCGCAAAATCTTGACGTAAAAAAAAATGGCGTAAAATGTATTAGAGTGAATGAGAAAAGTTCTGTTCTCCGTTTTCCATTCTCTAAACAGGCAGTTTTACTATTGCAAACATTATTGGGATGATGAAGAAAAGGTATGTGTATGTTAAATGACTGTAGTGAGGGTCTATACAGTAGTTTAAAAAAATCCACTCTTTAAGTTGGAAGCACTGTATAATAACGGAATCGAGAAGCCATGCGACACTTAATAATTAATTTTTTCTTTTTCAGGTATAACATTGGTTTCTTTTTCAAACTTTGGCTAACCAGGTTGAGAAAACAAGTAAACAAATAAATAAATAAAGATATACATAGTATATAACAACAGAAAGAGAAGTATGTAACGCTTAATATTTCTTGATAAATTCTATTTCATTTTCAGATATACACTTGCCATTGGTTTCTTTTTCAGCACCTACTGCAAATATTGGAAACTTCGGCTAACCAGATGCCACGCCCAACTCACCTTGTTGATGAAACACTCGGGCCCACAAGTCGTCTTCTGAGGCTGGGCGTCGGCAGAGCATGGCTTAGAGAGCGGAGGAGGGGTGGGATTCCAGCTGTGAAGAGAACAGTCGTACCTGAAGCAACGCTGACAGAACAAACTTTGATACGAGTGCAGGGCCTGGGTACGCGTGAGGGGCGTGACATCCAAACTGCATAAAAAATTGCCAAAAAAGCTGTGATAAGTAATTATATAATTTCTCCCACCCTCTTCCCCAACACACACACACACACACACATACCCACACACCTACTGGACGCTCGACATCCGTGTAATGTAATAATTCAGTCATTCTTGGCTGAAATAATAATAATAGTTAAATTTTCTCTCTTTTTTTTTTTTACAGCCAATAATATTGTTAATTAAAACTTAACCCGATGTTTAGACTTCTTGCCGAAGTCGGCTGTAAAAACAAGAAAATTTGCTATTAATGTAATAATTTAAAATTTCAGTGTGCTATCACCAGTATTATTACATATTCATCAGCAAACCACAAGAAAGGACACTATTCACACCGCAGTTGTATAGAGCACTCTGGACGTCAAGGTGCCTAAATAATGATAATAATCCTAAAATAATAATAATAATCATAATAAATTAAAGATAATAAAAGTTTAACATGTTGTTGACCCCTGAAGAGGACTTCGGCAAGAAGTCGAAACGTCGGGTTAAGTTATAATTAACAATATTGGCTGTTAGAAAGAGAAAAATTTGCTATTATTAAAATAAATGTTAACAATGATTCTAATAAATAATGTGCTTTACAATAACACATATGACCCCTGAACTCACTCTGCAAGGTTCGGAGTACACTGAGAGGCTACCTCCGCCTTCCCCGTCAACTTCTCATAGCGAGACCGCAACTTGGTGGGTGAGTCATGGCCCATTACCAAGGCAATGGCCTCGAACAGCTCCTTCTGCTGCTCCTCTTGGTCCCAAGTGATGCACCCACTCTCTGACATCATCCCGCCCTTCAATTCTTCTCCCACATCCGCAGACTTGGCCCACCGATGATGCAACCCTTTACCATGCGTCTTCACAGAATTACAGACCACGCCCCGCATGGCCTCTACCAAGCCAACGAGGAGAGAGTCGTCTACGTCGTCGGTTCCAACACAGGCCCCGTCGTGGACCTTCCCATCGTAGTTCTTGATGAGGTCTTCAATGAAGGAGCCGTCCTTGTCCAACACCTCTTCACCCATGTATGGTATGTTGTGAAGCACCATCTCGTCTTCCACCAGGAAGTTCCGCTGAGTGGTGACCCACGTGTTGTACCTGGGGAGACTCTGGATTGTGGGGATCAAGGAAACGGGAACGTCCTGGCAGTTGGTGCGTCCAGTGTTGGTGGTGAAGGTAATCTTCACTTGGCGGGGAAAATCGATGCTGCTGCAGCTTATTGGAGTCAAAGGTTTGTCTACTGATGTGGAATCCTTGCGCTTCTTTTTGGACTGAAGGTCAGAGTGGAACTGGGATATGAAATGGGCGTTCTTTTCCAATTTAAGCTTCACTTCTGCTGATAGTTCGTCACTTCTTGCTTCTTGAAGTTTCATGTATTCTTGTCTCATTCTCTTCCTGTAGTTTGTTCGCGACAGAAGCTCGGCGGAGTCCTGAGAGACGGTGAGCATTATTTAGAGTGTAGCAAAAACCTACAACTTACTTTGTCAGAGGTTGCCATATTCTATAAACTGCCGTCGTACACTGATACACACTTGTCTTTCACTAAAGTAAGTCTCGCAGCGTTAACGCACTTGAAGACGAAGTGTTGTACTAAGGAGGAGGTGTAGCGCAGCGGAGCTACAGCAGCCGCAAAAGCGCCACCACTATTACTCGATTGGTAAAGGGTATATAGCTGGATATTGATTAGACTGGGGTAATCATGAGTTGTTTTGGTTTAGAGATTCCAGGTTTTCTTAGTTTTAGTTATTCATATATCTTGAATGCTTAGTTTTTTCCCAAATTCTCCCTGAAGATTTAGTTAGTTTTTAGTATTTCTTCAATATCATGTAGAATATTTAGTTAATTATACTATCAATTGACCTAGTTTTGGTTAATTTACAAATTCTTGAATAACGAGACTCCTTAAAGAAAGTAGTGCTGGTAGTTTTCCAAATAACTTCAAAAATAGCATATTTCTATGAAATCTTAGGGATTATAAATAAAGTATGATATATTTTTTTAGAGAATAATAAATTACTTGATGAAAATTTATACCTTTATTTAAAAATGATATAATTCAAGGTGAATTGTTTGCAATAAAAATTGCTTAGTTTTAGTTTTTATCATCCACTCCACTGGTAGTCTTAGTTATTATCGAATTTACTGTCTTCTAAAATATTTAGTTTTAGTTTTTTCATGTTCTCTACAACTTAGTTTTAGTTATTCTTACCAAAAGTAAAATACCCCAAAACTAAGGGGTTTTAGTTATAGTTTTAGTTAACTAAAACAACACTGGTTTTCAGGACTAAAAATGTATCAATTTAATTTTATATAATGTACTGGGAGTGCAAATGAAAGCCAACAATGTCAGGCAAAACTTATCTGTGTTATTTAAGTGTATTGATGACGACTTTACCTTGCAATAAATCTGATGCATAAGTTACACATTAATTTTTTAATACTTGAAGAATATTTTTTATATTCTCTTCCGTCGCAATATATTAATCTTGTGCTTAACAAAGAAAGTATTTAGTCACTAATATTTTTCAATTCTTTAGCAGGTTCATATATTTCTGAGTTTTTATTTTATTTTATTTTTTTTAACATCACAAGTATTGCTATTCATCATCATCTGATGAGTCTCCTGATCATGTTTCATGATTTATAATATTCACACCCACTCTAGCACCTTTTTTTGCTTATGTGTAGTTATTACTAACACACTTTTAAAATTCATGGGTATTTGTTGAAATGGTGTAATTTCTGCTACATACAAGAGTTAGAAATAAAATTTACTGTTTTTGAAAAATTAAAAACCTGGATTTAGGATGCTGTGCTTGTACAGTGATGCTGTTTGGGTCAATAGAATGTTGAATGATTCTAATATCGTTTACTGATTACATCAAACATGATGCTGTTGTTAATTGTTATAATAGAGGACTGAATCTGAACTCCTGCCATTCACACAATCAACACATAAACTCGGTAACCACTACTGAACAACAACTAAATATAACTTACTTTCTGATAGCTACTAAATATAACTATGACCAAATATACCTAACTGACTGATATGTACACACATAAGTTCTGAATACATGCACACACACATATTTTCATAATTCGTTCACATCTTCATGTGGGCTGGCTGGTCACGCCCACACATGCATTATATTCCTGTAGAGCATGAAATTCCAAGCTTAAAGTGCACTTGACCTAAGGCTACGCACACATTACACATATATAATTACAACAAGTAATTAATTGTGAAATTGAAAGTGAGTGTGTAATTAATCAGTCATTTAGCTAGTGATTGTGGAGAGATTAAATCAAATTGATTACATAAAAGTAATTATCCCAAAGTCATAATTTTTTTTAGAAAAAAACAGAGATGCCTGAAAGAAATGGCCTTAGTGTTGTTTACATGTTTGCAAGGTTTCAGATATGGTTTTATTAGTCGCAATGAGTTTCCCAACCACAGTAACAGTAAATACTTTGGTACTGTTCTTTCGAAACCCTGATGAGACTTGCAAAATGAAACTGCTAGATGTTTCACCAAATAAGGTTTAATTAGTGAAGTTCAGGTAGAGTTCTTGTAATCATAGCAATAATACACTTATTTTGGCAGTACATCTCTCTTTACTAGGAAGAATTTGACTAGAGTGAAAATTATTGTGCAATCAGTGTTAGGTTTCAATTTAGTTAACAGTTAATGGGAAGTTATCATAACAAAATATAGCAATTCTCTGGAGAGAATAATGTGTATTAATTGACATGTTTCCCCACATTGCTACAATAGTCATATAGCTACTTTTTTAGCTTCTTGATATTTCTGTAAGGAAATTTATCTTGGCTGTATATATCAAGTTTAGTATGATGAAGGATAATCAATCCAACAAAGAAGTTCATCCTTTAGTAAAAGCTTGTGAAAGATACAGGAGGAGTAGAAAATGTGTAGGTTCTAGAGCTGCTGTGATTATTCTGTTCTGGTATTTTGCCATTTCATTTGCTTCTGTGCTTCTGTTTTTGAAGCACACAATCATTACCACCTTACTTTCTCATCATTCAGTGGCCTATATCAGCATTATTACCTTGGGATATTTGACTCTACTTCAGTGTCTTTCTCCTGTCTCAGGTTACTTGTCCGATACTAAGTTGGGGCGATATAGGACTATTCAAATATCTTTAGGAATTTTATTGTTGGCTCTAATATGTCTTGTAACTGCTGGAGCTTTGACATTTTTTGAACTATCAGAAGAGAAGTCAAGTACAGGTGTGTTTTATACATCCTGGTTATTCTTCTTTTTTGGAATGCCAGGAATATATGTCAATGCTCTCCAGTTTGGATTAGACCAACTATTCCAGACACCAGCTGAAGATCAAAGTCTATTTATACAGTGGTATGTATGGATGTACTATCTGGCCAATATAGTCATCTATGCATTAGTGGATCTTAACTACCGCCTGGGGAATAGTTATTTTTTTGCAATACTTACAGCTCCATTTATTGTTACTATTTTGATAGTTTTGGGAACTCTCTACTTGTCCTTTAGAAAACGGAATTGGTTCTTTATTATTACTAAATATAAAAATCCTTATTCTCTTGTTTATTCCGTCACGAGATTTAGTTTCCAGAAGCACACTCCCTTGCAAAAGAGCACACTAACTTACTGTTCTGAAGACATAACCTCAAAGCTAGATCTTGCCAAGGAGAAATACAGAGGGCCTTATACGAGCGAACAAGTGGAGGATGTGAAGGCATTTTATGGAGTTCTAAAAGTTATATTCTCATTGGGACCGGCTTTGTTCACTCATGTGGCAGAAATTCAAGTCAGTCAGTTGTTTGCTACTCACTTTAAAAGCACCCTATTTCACTCCGCTGACCTCAATGCAGATGTTGCTATATTTTATAGTAATGATAGTGACTATACGAAACCAATAATAGCCAATGGAACGATATATTCTGTAACGTCCTTCATAATAATACCACTGTTTATTTTCCTTCTTCGTCCTTTTGTTCGAGACTATGTCCCGGGCATGCTCAAGCGTATTGGAATCGGAATGTGCCTGTCTCTCCTCTCAGTCATACTCTTGTTTGTGGTGGACATCCTCATCCATGTAGAGAATGAGAACTCTGGCTGCATATTTGCCATGCAGCTCACACAGAACTTGACTCTGACATCCAATGGGACTCAATACAACACACATCCAGCCTCCATTTTACTCGTTACTCAGCAGGTACTCACAGCTGTGGCACATGTCATCTTCTACGTAGCTCTCTACCAGTTCATATGCTCTCAGTCTCCTCACTCCATGAAGGGCTTCTTGCTGGGAATGTTCTTCGCCACACGAGGTGTCTTTCAGTTACTTGGAGCACTATTGATACTGCCATTTGCAATGAACAAGTACTCGATTAAAACTCCAAGCTGTGTCTCAGTGTACTTCATGCTGACTGCAGTGATTGGCGTGGGGGGTCTCGTAGTATACAGTTATATGGCAAAGAGGTACAAGTTGAGAGTGAGAGAGGATGTGCATAGTGCCAAGCCTCCAGTTTGCCGCACCAACTACCTTGTACTGTAGATGCTGAACTATACCCTATGCATGTTTAATCACCATACTCATACCACGGATTTGTAAAGATTTTCATGTGTGCTGCACATTTAAATTGTGTAAAAGTTTTAATTAAATACCTACAATGTGTTACCTACTATCATTGTATATTATATATAATATAATTTTCCCAGTAAATTGTGTTAAAAATGATTTTTACTTAGTCAAAATTGAGAAAATGTTTACAGCTTATAGTCCTAATGCTTGCTGCAAGTAGCTGTTCAAAACAAATTACAAAGCAACAACTTAGCTACTTCCTTATATATCATATACAATGCAATTGCAGCATGATACCAACAAGCAAAACCTTTTTAATTTGTTAATTAGAACTCTTTAAACTGCTTACAGTAACATACATCATCTAGCTAATATGGTTGAATTATTTAGGACCAGAAAACTTGTAGTGCAGTCTACCTTTAGAAGAAAGTAGGAATGAGACTGATAAAATGAGCAGTGCATTTAAAGAAATTCAGAGATAAAATTTAAATTTAAAAAGGATGACAAAAAATGCATCATTAAACCTAGCCAAAAATTTCAAAGGGTGAGCTTACTGAAGTGGATAGTTATGGTGCAAAAAAATGTGCCTTTTTGATGGAAACATTTTACCACTATATTTTCATTTTTTGTTCATTTCAATGCAAACTACTTGACTATACTAAAATGAAAGTTTGCAAGACATGTAGCTTTTTTATTGGATGTATCATTATAAGGAACTAATTAAAAGTATGAAAAATGCATCAACTAAGCATGCATCATATTGTAAAAGGGTGGCTCATGTGAGCCACTGTGAGCCCTCCTGCCTACACGCTTGATCATTCCCAAAGGTCTTCTCGTTCCATTATGATGAAACAGGATGAAATCAAAAGATATAATATTCTATTCCTGCCTACATAGCAAATCCAATCTGGCTTATTATTACTGTAGTGATATCATCTAGCGCCTCGACTGTCAATTTCACTATCATCAGATTATTAAAATAACCTATTGGATGAAAACAATTTCAGTTTCATCTTTATCAAGGTTATGAATTAGCTTTGACCCCTATTTTTATCACATAAAATCTATGCTGTTCAGATAGCTAATAGCTAAAGAAACAGAGTACAATAAAGAATTAATAATAAGCAATTTTTATCAGTTCTAATAACCAATAATATAATATATCTAATTAAAACGTAACTTGACATTTGGACTTCTTGCCAAAGTCCTCCTTGAAAGATAGAAGTAAGATTAGGAAAATCCAGCCATGTAGTATAGCTAACTAATAATAAGATTAGCTTTTGGGGAAGTCATGAGAAGTAAATACAAATTCGTATGACATGTCATGTTTGTACAATATAATATTCCAGTGAGGAATCCTAGTCCACTGTATCAACTCGTCCCACCAGTACTATATTTCTCTGTGTGTGTGTGTGTGTGTGTGTGTGTGTGTGTGAACACTAACATTATGTAATAGGATTCCTCACAGTAACAGTTTAATTAAAATTGTTGGAGTGCGAAAGTTACGCTAATGAGTTAATTTAATCAGAAACAGATATTTAACTGCAAGCTAATATTTTCCAATTGTTTTATATGTTTGCGTGTCATATGAACCAAATTAAGTTTCTGGTGACAATAAACCATTATACTAACTGAATCAACATAGGAGATCTTGCAATTCAGGAATGATTCAATCAGCAAATAGATGAGACCATATACCACTGGTGGCTGTGGGAATATGATGTTATGCTTTGTCTATAATCTGTCACGTTATTATAGTCCAATTTAACTTTCAATGAAATCCCCAGAAAGTCCAGAGGTAGCAATTCTACTTCTGTCCCAAAATAAATCACATGGCTAGTTTATTTTTCCTTTCTGAAAAGTTGGAAACTATATTTTGACAAATTCATTGTAAGTTAGATGAGGAGAAAAACAAAACAAAAATAACGACATAGCTTTCTTTAAAATTGATAATGAAACAACAGCAACAAAAAAACATTTGAACAGAGAAGGAAAGGGGGGCTCCGGGGGATGGAGCCCCCCTCCCCCCCCCATATTTTGGGTCACAATCTAAAGAGGTCATTTGTCACGTGAAGACTTTAACACAAAAAAATACTTGCAATTTGCACTCCACACATTTCAATATAGTACAATCATCTACCAAAGCATTCTAAAATATAAACACAGCACTATTTACTTAGAGAATGATATAGGATCTTTATAATAATATTGGGACCAAGAGATGTTTGTGTCAAACATTTACAATCATCTCTCTGATGGCCAATACAAATATCAGTAGAAGATCAATATCTCACAAATCACAAACTTTATACTCTGACTACAGTGAAGCTGCTCTCTTACAAAGTCCCTCCCCCCCCCCCCCCCCCCCCCCCCCCCCCCCCCCCCCCCCCCCCCCCCCATGAATGGTGCATGTGTGTGTGTATGTGTGTGCACACATTTGTGTGTGTGTGTGTGTGTGTGTAAGTGTGTGTGTGTTTACTCAATTCTATTGTGTAAATAATAGCTAGTACAATATTTTTTACAAACGATTTATATGGCTTAAAAATATTTGTTGCTGACCAACATAACTAGCTATTTGCCACGTTATAGAAATTTAATGCAGAGTTAAAAAGTTATCAAACACTCGTAGTATTTAAAATTTAGTGAAATTTAATGATAGCACCTGAAACTTTCTAAGAAATGTAAAATATATCCACACTCACAATATTCAATCAAGTCATTATTCAAATTCCGTAGCGAGAAACAAGCGTTATTTCAATTATCATAGGGTATTGTAGCAATTTTGAACTGGACTATTAGCAGCTTGTATGTCTTCTCTAACTCGTAGTTTATACCTTTTAGCGAAATAAGTGTATACAATAAGACCTACCACACCCATGACTACTGTCACCATGTAGAACACCATGCCACAACTTGGAAACCTTGGCAAATTTGCTGAGTATGCATTCATGGCAAATGGTAGCATTGTTATTGCGGCAAGCATTTCCCATATTCCTCGTGTGGCGAAGAACATTCCTAACAAGAAGCCCTTCATGGAGTGAGGAGACTGGGAGCATATGAACTGGTAGAGAGCTACGTAGAAGATGACATGTGCCACAGCTGTGAGTACTTGCTGAGTAACGAGTAAAATGGCGGCAGGATATGTGTTATATTGAGTCTCATTGGACGTCAGAGTCAAGTTCTGTGTGAGCTGCATGGCAAATATGCAACCAGAGTTCTCATTCTCTACATGGATGAGGATGTCCACCACAAACAAGATTATGACTGAGAAGAGAGACAGGCACATTCCGATTCCAATACGCTTGAGCATGCCCGGGACATAGTCTCGAACAAAAGGACGAAGAAGGAAAATGAACAGCGGTATTATTATAAATGACGTACAAGAATTGATAGTTCCATTTGCTATCACAGGTTTTATGTAGTTACTATTATTAGTACTATAAAATGCAGTAATATCTGCATTGAGGTCAGTGGAGTGAAATAGGGTGCTTTTAAAGTGAGTAGCAAACAACTGACTGACTTGAATTTCTGCCACATGAGTGAACATAGCCGGCCCCAATGAGAATATAACTTTTAGAACTCCATAAAATGCCTTCACATCCTCCACTTGTTCGCTCGTATAAGGCCCTCTGTATTTCTCCTTGGCAAGATCTAGCTTTGAGGTTATGTTTTCAGAACAGTAAGTTAGTGTGCTCTTTTGCAAGGCAGTGTGCTTCTGGAAACTAAATTTTGTGACCTTATAAACAAGAGAATAAGGATTTTTATATTTGGTAACAATAAGAAACCAATTCTTTTTCTTAAAAGACAAGTAAAGAGATCCCAATAGTATTATTGTAGTAATTATAAATGGAAGAGTAAATACTGCAAAAAACACTTGATCTTTATGAATAATATAATCAAGGTCTAAAAATGTATGGATGATAACATCGTCTAAATAGTACACCCACACATACCACTGTATAAACAGACTTTGATCTTCAGCTGGTGTCTGGAATAGTTGGTCTAATCCAAATTGGAGGCCATTTGCATTAAATCCAGGCATTCCAAGCAAGAAGAACAACCAGGATGCATAAAACACTCCAGTAGTTAATTTCTCTTCTGATTTTTTCAAATTTGTCAGAGCTCCAGCAGTTATAAGGAATATTATAGCCAACATTAAAATTCCTAAAGATATTTGAATAGTCCTATATCGCCCCAACTTAGTATCGGACAAGAAACCAGAGACAGGAGAAAGACACTGAACCAGCGTCATAAATCCCAAGGTAATAATGCTGATGTAGGCCACTGAATGTTGCGAGAGATAGTTGGTGATGACTGTGTGCTTCAAAAACAAGAGTACAAAAGCAAAACAAATAGCAAAATACCAGAACAGAACAATAATGGCAGCTTTTGAGCCAACACATTTTCTGGTTCTGCGATATCTTTTTCCAGCCTTCATTAGCGGTGCGAGTTCTTTGTTGATGGGGTGATCAGATAATTTTTTCATAGCTCAGTGGAAAAACTTGTATAAGTTTACTGTCTAACTTGTACAACTCTACTATGATGTTGATATCTTTAAATCTTCAGTGATTTATACTGCAGTTGTTATTGAAACAGAAAGATTTTGGGAACTAATTCATTGTTTCATCAATGTGTTTTTTCAAAGATGTTGTATTCTAATAAGATATAATGAGCTTTTAAAGAAAACAACTCGTAATCATAACATGTCTAATAAAAAAATTCAAACAAACTAAACTAGTCATATAAAGTAGCAAGCTTACCATTAAAATTTGTCTGCATTTTTATTAAACTAATACAATGATTCCTTGGCAACGATGCAGAACATGAACAACAACATAATCATAATGTCAAAAACCTAAAGTGTATGTACTAAATGCCAATGACGACTTGATAATATACTCCTTTAGCGAGTGTCATAATAACAATTGAATAACTTAGTTCTAGTGTATATAGCTACCTAAAGTGTATGTACTAAATGCCAATGACTTGATAATAATACTCCTTTAGCGAGTGTCATAATAACAATTGAATAACTTAGTTCTAGTGTATATAGCTGCCTAAAGTGATGGAAATTTGAATGATTCGATTCAATTTATTTTTACTGTATTGTTAATTGGCGAGCGAGCGTAGCGAGCGAGACACTTACAGGGGTAACACAATCGAAAATCGGGGATGTTTGTTTATTTATTGGCGAGCGAGCGTAGCGAGCGAGACACTTACCACCCGCTTCTGGCACTTTACCATAGTACCAGGGTTATTCAATAGGTAGCACCTAGGTGCACGGGTGCTAAGGAGGGTGCTCTGCAATCGAACAAATATGAGACCGCGAAAAACCGCAAATAAATCCAATCCCCATCACCGCACCAACGTGGCTATTTTCAAAATGGCTAGTTCAGGTGAGGAGAATGAAGATACTGTGTCAAGAAGCTCCACCAACTCTGGAAACCTCAAATTTTCTGAGGAGGCTGTATCCATCCTAGAGCAATTATATTCTAGCGGTATGAACGGCTGGGGTGCAGACCATTCCCAAGTCATCGGTGTTGCTGTAAATAGCACAGGCCTGACACTATCACAAGTCAAGGTTTGTGTGATTTATTTTTCCATATAAACACAGGATTTGTAAAATAACTAATTGCAAGTTTCTGGCACTATTACACTAAAAAGAACTACCAGTCTGAATGGCAGTACTCTAGGGAAAGTAATAAAAGGTCTTGAACCCGTCCTGCACTTAAATTTAGGGAAAGTAATAATAGGTCTTGAACCCGTCCTGCGCTTAAATTTAGGGAAAGTAATAATACGTCTTGAACCCGTCCTGCACTTAAATTTAGGGAAAGTTATAATAGGTCTTGAACCCGTCCTGCACTTAAATTTAGGGAAAGTAATAATATTGTAGGTCTTGAACCCGTCCTGCACTTAAATTTAGCGGTGTGTAGCAATTAGAATGAATGCTGTGCATGTACTGATCAAATTAGTCACTAATGACTGATTCCTGGGCTTGATTAGAGACTCGTGCATACAGAGACAATGGAATTAGTGTGTCTGGTGAAAAACATCACTAAGCTTTATTTCATTCGAATCTTAAATGCCATCTGAAAATCATTAGTGATGCTATTGGTGATATTTTTAGAGCGATTTAAATGTCACTTTTCTACGCTCTAATTAGGACCAATATGGTATCCAGTTTATGATTGACCCGTGTGTTCTATGATGCATTATCCTATGTGTTTCATGATCAGTATCCTGTGTGTATCATGATACATTATCCTGTGTTTCCTGTATGGTTGATTCATTATCCTGTGTGTTTGATGATGTGATGCATTATCCTGTGTATCCTGTGTGTTTCATGATTCATTATCCTGTGTTTCATGAATTGATGCATTATCCTGTGCGTTTCATGATGCATTATCCTGTGTGTACCATGGTTCATTATCCTGTGTTTATGTGTTATCTTGTGTGTATTGATGATAAATCATTTGTTTCATGATCCATTATCCTGTGTGTTTCATGATCCATTGTCCTGTGTGTTTCATAATTCATTATCCTGTGTGTTTCATAAATCATTATCCTGTGTGTTTCATGATCCATTATTCTGTGTGTTTCATGATCCATTATTCTGTGTGTTTCGTGATCCATTATCTTATGTTTCATGATCCATTATCCGGTGCGTTTCATGATCCATTATCCGGTGCGTTTCATGATCCATTATCCTGTGCGTTTCATGATCCATTATCCTGTGTGTTTCATGATGCATTATCCTGTGTGTTTCGTGATCCATTATCTTATGTTTCGTGATCATTATCCTGTGTGTTTCATGATCCATTATCCTGTGTGTTTCATGATCCATTATCCTGTGTGTTTCATGATCCATTATCCTGTGCGTTTCATGATGCATTATCCTGTGTGT
>WLWD01000247.1_pt1 | contig 71577 bp, 52 predicted proteins | sample 6712731 | NCBI WGS metagenome assembly WLWD01 (sample SAMN12718690, study PRJNA576275) | sponge metagenome | isolation source: marine sponge | host: Mycale hentscheli | place: New Zealand: South Island, Marlborough, Capsize Point | collected 2014-11-01
TAAAATGAAACGAGAGAAACTGTCAGGGACCATGTAATTAGCATATTTTAGAGTCGGAAGTGTCCAGTGGACTAAAATGAAACGAGAGAAACTGCCAGGGACCATGTAATTAGCATATTTTAGAGTCGGACGTGTTTAGTGGACTAAAATGAAACGAGAGAAACTACCAGGGACCATGTAATTAGCATATTTTAGAGTCGGACGTGTCCAGTGGACTAAAATGAAACAAGAGAAACTACCAGGGACCATGTAATTAGCCTATTTTAGAGTCGGACGTGTCCAGTGGACTAAAATGAAATAAGAGAAACTACCAGGGACCATGTAATTAGCATATTTTAGAGTCGGACGTTTCCAGTGAACTAAAATGAAACAAGAGAAACTGCCGGGGACCATGTAATTAGCATATTTTAGACTCAGACGTGTCCAGTAAACTAAAATGAAACGAGAAAAACTTCCGGGAACCTTGTAATTAGCATATTTTAGAGTCGGACGTTTCCAGTGGACTAAAATGAAACAAGAGAAACTGCCGGGGACCATGTAATTAGCATATTTTAGAGTCTGACATGTCCTGTGGACTAAAATGAAATGAGAGAAACTGCCGGGGACCATGTAATTAGCATATTTTAGAGTCGGATGTGTCCAGTGGACTAAAATGAAATGAGAGAAACTGCCAGGGACCATGTAATTAGCATATTTTAGAGTCTGACATGTCCAGTGGACTAAAATGAAATGAGAGAAACTGCCGGGGACCATGTAATTAGCATATTTTAGAGTCGGATGTGTCCAGTGGACTAAAATGAAACGAGAGAAACTGCCAGGGACCATGTAATTAGCATATTTTAGAGTCTGACATGTCCAGTGGACTAAAATGAAATGAGAGAAACTGCCAGGGACCATGTAATTTGCATATTGTAGAGTCTGACATGTCCAGTGGACTAAAATGAAACGAGAGATACTGCCAGAGACCATGTAATTAGCATATTTTAGAGTCTGAATGTCCAGTGGACTAAAATGAAATGAGAGAAACTGCCAGGGACCATGTAATTTGCATATTGTAGAGTCTGACATGTCCAGTGGACCATGTTATTAGCATATTGAAGAATCGGACGTGTCCAGTGGACTAAAATGAAACGAAAGAAACTGCCAGGGACAATGTTATTAGCATATTGCTGAATCGGACGTGTCCAGTGGACTAAAATGAAACGAGAGAAACTGTCAGGGACCATGTAATTAGCATATTTTAGAGTCGGAAGTGTCCAGTGGACTAAAATGAAACGAGAGAAACTGTCAGGGACCATGTAATTAGCATATTTTAGAGTCGAACGTGTCCAGTGGACTAAAATGAAACGAGAGAAACTGCCGGAGACCATGTTATTAGCATATTGAAGAATCGGACGTGTCCAGTGGACTAAAATGAAACGAGAAAAACTGTCAGCGGCCATGTAATTAGCATATTTTAGAGTCGGACGTGTCCAGTGGACTAAAATGAAACAAGAGAAACTGCCGGGGACCATGTTATTAGCATATTGAAAAATCGGACGAGTCCAGTAGACTAAAATGAAACAAAAGAAACTGCCAGGGACCATGTTACTAGCATATTTTAGAGTCGGATGTGTCCACTGGACTAAAATGAAACGAGAGAAACGGCCAGGGACCATGTAATTAGCATATTTTAGAGTCGGATGTGTCCACTGGACTAAAATGAAACGAGAGAAACGGCCAGGGACCATGTAATTAGCATACTTTGGAGTCAGACGTGTCCAGTGGACTAAAATGAAACGAGAGAGACTACTGGGGACCATGTAATTAGCATATTTTAAAGTCGGACATGTCCAGTGGACTAAAATGAAACGAGAGAAACTGCCAGGGACCATGTAATTAGTATATTTTAGAGTCGGACGTGTTTACTGGACTGAAATGAAACGAGAGAAACTGCCGGGGACCATGTTATTATCATATTGAATAATTGGACGTGTCCAGTGGACTAAAATAAAACGAAAGAAACTGCCAGGGACCATGTTATTAGCATGTTTTAGAGTCGGACATGTCCAGTGGACTATAATGAAACGAGAGAAACTGCCAGGGACCATGTAATTAGCATATTTCATGGTCGAACATGTCCAGTGAATTAAAATAAAACGAGAGAAACTGCCGGAAACCATGTTATTAGCATATTTTAGAGTTGGACATGTCCAGTTAATTAAAATGAAACGAGAGAAACTGCCAGGGACCATGTAATTAGCATATTTTAGAGTCCGACGTGTCCAGTGGACTAAAATAAAACGAGAGAAATTGCTGGGGACCATGTTATTAGCATATTGAAGAATCGGACGTGTCCAGTGGACTAAAATGAAACGAAAGAAACTGCCAGGGACGATGTTATTAGCATATTGCTGAATCAAACGTGTCCAGTGGACTAAAATGAAACGAGAGAAACTGTCAGGGACCATGTAATTAGCATATTTTAGAGTCGAACGTGTCCAGTGGACTAAAATGAAACGAGAGAAACTGTCGGGGACCATGTAATTAGCATATTTTAGAGTCCGACGTGTCCAGTGGACTAAAATGAAATGAGAAAAATTGCCAGGGACCATGTAATTAGCATATTTTAGAGTCCGACTTGTCCAGTGGACTAAAATGAAACGACAGAAACTGCCGGGGACCATGTAATTAGCATAATGCAGAATCGGACGTGTACAGTGGACTAAAATGAAACGAGAGAAACTGCCAGGGACCATGTAATTAGCATAATGCAGAATCGGACGTGTACAGTGGACTAAAATGAAACGAGAGAAACTACCAGGGACCATGTAATTAGCATATTTTAGAGTCGGACGTGTCCAGTGGACTAAAATGAAACGAGAGAAACTGCCGGGGACCATGTTATTAGCATATTGAAGAATCGGACATGTCCAGTGGACTAAAATGAAACGAAAAAAACTGCCAGGGACGATGTTATTAGCATATTGCTGAATCAAACGTGTCCAGTGGACTAAAATGAAATGAGAGAAACTACCAGGGACCATGTAATTAGCATATTTTAGAGTCCGACGTGTCCACGTGTCCAGTGGACTAAAATCAAACGAGAGAAACTACCGGGGACCATGTAATTAGCATATTTTAAAGTCAAACGTGTCCAGTGGACTAAAATGAAACGAGAGAAACTGCCAGGGACCATGTTATTAGCATATTTTAGAGTCGGACGTGTCCAATGAACTAAAATGAAGCGAGAGAAACTGCCAGGGACCATGTAATTAGCATATTTTAGAGTCGGACGTGTCCAATGAACTAAAATGAAACGAGAGAAACTGCCGGGGACCATGTAATTAGCATATTTTAGAGTCGGACGTGTCCAATGAACTAAAATGAAGCGAGAGAAACTGCCGGGGACCATGTAATTAGCATATTTTAGAGTCGGACGTGTCCAATGAACTACAATGAACGGAGAAAAACTGACTGCCGGGACCCATTTAATTAGCATATTTTAAGAGTCGGAACTGTCCAATGCTAAAATGAAGCGAGAGAAAACTGCCTTGGACCAGTAATTAGCATATTTTAGAGTCGGACGTGTCCAAAAAACAGTGGACTAATGAAAACAGAGAAACTGCCAGGGACGCATGTAATTAGCATATTTTAGAGTCGGAGACGTGTCCCGTGGACTAAAATGAAACGAGAGAAACTGCCGGGGACCATGTAATTAACATATTTTAGAGTCGAACGTGTCCAATGAACTAAAATGAAGCGAGAGAAACTGCCGGGGACCATGTAATTAGCATATTTTAGAGTCGGATGTGTCCAGTGGAATAAAATGAAACAAGAGAAACTGCCGGGGACCATGTAATTAGCATATTTTAGAGTCGGACGTGTCCAGTGGACTAAAACGAAACGAGAGAAACTGCCGGGGATTATGTAATTAGCATATTTTAGAGTCGGACGTGTCCAGTAGACTAAAATGAAACGAGAGAAACTGCTGTGGATCATGTAACTAGCATATTTTGGAGTCCAACTTGTCCAGTGGACTAAAATGAAACGAGAGAAACTGCCGGGGACCATGTAATTAGCATATGTTAGAGTCGGACGTGTCCAGTGGACAAAGATGAAACGAGAGAAACTGCCGTGGACCATGTAATTAGCATATTTTAGAGTCGGACGTGTCCAGTGGACTAAAATGAAACGAGAGAAACTGCCCGGGACCATGTAATTAGCATATTTTAGAGTCGGACGTGTCCAGTGGACAAAAATGAAACGAGAGAAACTGCCGTGGACCATGTAATTAGCATATTTTAGAGTCGGACGTGTCCAGTAGACTAAAATGAAACGAGAGAAACTGCCGGGGACCATGTAATTAGCATATTTTAGAGTTGGACGTGTCCAGTGGACAAAAATGAAACAAGAGAAACTGCTGGGGACCATGTTATTAGCATATTGATGAATCGGACGTGTCCAGTGGACTAAAATGAAACGAAGGAAACTGCCAGGGACCATGTAATTAGCATATTTTAGAGTCGGACGTGTCCAGTGGACTAAAATGAAACGAGAGAAACTGCCGGGGACCATGTAATTAGCATATTTTAGAGTCGGACGTGTCCAAAGAACTAAAATGAAATGAGTGAAACTGTCGGGGATTATTTAATTAGCATATTTTAGAGTCGGACGTGTCCAATGAACTAAAATGATGCGAGAGAAACTGACGGGGACCATGTAATTAGCATATTTTAGAGTCGGACGTGTCCAATGAACTAAAATGAAACGAGAGAAACTGCCAGGGACCATGTAATTAGCATATTTTAGTGTCGGATGTGTCCAGTGGACTAAAATCAAACGAGAGAAACTACCGGGGACCATGTAATTTGCATATTTTAAAGTCAAACGTGTCCAGTGGACTAAAATGAAACGAGAGAAACTGCCAGAAACAATGTCATTAGCATATTTTAATGTCGAACGTGTCCAATGAACTAAAATGAAGCGAGAGAAACTGCCAGGGACCATGTAATTAGCATAGTTTAGAGTCGGACGTGTCCAGTGGACAGAAATGAAACGAGAGAAACTGCCGGGGACCATGTAATTAGCATATTTTAGAGTCAGACGTGTCCAATGAACTAAAATGAAGCGAGAGAAACTGCCGTGGACCATGTAATTAGCATATTTTAGAGTTGGACGTGTCCAGTGGACTAAAATGAAGCGAGAGAAACTGCCGGGGACCATGTAATTAGCATATTTTAGAGTCGGACGTGTCCAGTGGACTAAAATGAAATGAGAAAAACTGTCATGGACCATGTAATTAGCATATTTTAGAGTCCGACGTGTCCAGTGGACTAAAATGAAACGACAGAAACTGTAAGGGACCATGTAATTAGCATATTTTAGAGTCGGACGTGTCCAGTGAACTAAAATGAAACGAAAGAAACTGCCAGGGACCATGTAATTAGCATATTTTAGAGTCTGACGTGTCCAGTGGACTAAAATGAAATGAGAAAATCTGCCGGGGACTATGTAATCAGCATAATGCAGAATCGGACGAGTACAGTAGACTAAAATGAAACGAGAGAAACTTCCAGGGACTATGTAATTAGCATAATGCAGAATCGGACGTGTACAGTGGACTAAAATGAAACGAGAGAAACTGCCGGGGACCATGTAATTAGCATACTTTAAAGTCGGACGTGTCCAGTAAACTAAAATGAAACGAAAGAAACTGTCAGGGACCATGTAATTAGCATATTTTAAAGTCGGACGTGTCCAGTGGACTAAAATGAAACGAGAGAAACTGCCAGAGACCATGTAATTAGCATATTATAGAGTCGGACGTGTCCAGTGGTCTAAAATGAAACGAGAAAAACTGCCAGGGACCATGTAATTAGCATATTTTAGAGTCGGACGTGTCCAGTGGACTAAAATGAAATGAGAGAAACTGCCGGGGACCATGTAATTAGCATATTTTAGAGTCGGACGTGTCCAGTGGACTAAAATGAAACGAGAGAAACTGCGTGGGACCATGTTATTAGCATATTTTAGAGTCGGACGTGTCTAGTGGACTAAAATGGAACGAGAGAAACTGCCTGGGACCATGTAATTAGCATATTTTAGAGTCGGACGTGTCCAATGAACTAAAATGAAACGAGAGAAACTGCCTGGGACCATGTAATTAGCATATTTTAGAGTCGGACGTGTCCACTGGACTAAAATAAAACGAGAGAAACCGCTGGGCACAATGTTATTAGCATATTGAAGAATCTGACGTGTCCAGTGGACTAAAATGAAACGAGAGAAACTGTCGGGGACCAAGTAATTAGCATATTTTAGAGTCGGACATGTCCACTAAACTAAAATGAAACGAGAGAAACTGCCGGGGACCATATTATTAGCATATCGAAGAATCAGAAGAGTCCTGTGGACTAAAATGAAACGAGAGAAACTGCCGGGGACTATGTAATTAGCATATTTTAGAGTCGGACGTGTCCAGTGGACTAAAATGAAACGAGAGAAACTGCCAAAGACCATATAATTAGCATATTTCATAGTCAGACATGTTCAGTGGACTAAAATGAAACAAGAAAAACTGCCTTGGTCCATGTAATTAGCATATTTTAGAGTCGAACATGTCCTGTGGCAAAAATGAAACGAGAGAAACTGCCGGGGACAATGTTATTAGCATATTGAAGAATCGGACGTGTCCAGTGGACTAAAATACAACGAGAGAAACTACTGGGGACCATGTAATTAGCATATTTTAAAGTCGGACGGGTCCAGTGGACTAAAATGAAGCGAGAGAAACTGCCGGGGACCATGTAATTAGCATATTTTAGAGTCGGACGTGTCCAGTGGACTAAAATGAAACAAAAGAAACTGACGGGGACCATGTAATTAGCATATTGCAGAATCGGACGTGTCCAGTGGTCTAAAATGAAACGAGAGAAACTGCCGGGGACCATGTTATTAGCATATTGAAGAATCGGACGTGTTCAGTTGACTAAAATGAAACGAGAGAAACTGCCAGGGATGATGTAATTAGCACATTTTAGAGTCGGATGTGTCCACTGGACTAAAATGAAACGAGAGAATCTGCCGTGGACCATGTAATTAGCATATTTTAGAGTCGGACGTGTCCAGTGGACTAAAATGAAACGAGAGAAACTGCCGTGGACCATGTAATTAGCATATTTTAGAGTCGGATGTGTCCAGTGGACTAAAATGAAATGAAAGAAACTGCCGGGGATCATGTTATTAGCATATTGCAGAATCGGACGTGTCTAGTGGACTAAAATGAAACGAGAGAAGCTGCCAGGGACCATGTAATTAGCAAAATATAGAGTCGGACATGTCCAGTGGACTAAAATGAAACGAGAGAAACTGCCGGAGACCATGTTATTAGCATATTGAAGAATCAGACGTGTCCAGTGGACTAAAATGAAACGAGAGAAACTGTCAGGGACCTTGTAATTAGCATATTTTAGAGTTGGACGTGTCCAGTGGACAAAAATGAAACAAGAGAAATTTCCGGAGGACCATTTAATTAGCATATTTTAGAGTCGGACGTGTCCAGTGGACTAAAATGAAACGAGAGAAACTGCCAGGGACCATGTAATTAGCATATTGTAGAGTCGGACGTGTCTACTGGACTAAAATCAAACGAGAGAAACTGCCAGGGACCATGTAATTAGCATATTTCATGGTCGAACATGTCCAGTGAATTAAAATGAAACGAGAGAAACTGCTGGAAACCATGTTATTAGCATATTTTAGAGTCGGATGTGTCCATTGAACTAAAATGAAACGAGAGTAACTGCTGGAGACCGTGTAATTAGCATATTTTAGAGTTGGACGTGTCCAGTTGATTAAAATGAAACGAGAGAAACTGTCGGGGACCAAGTAATTAACATATTTTAGAGTCGAACGTGTCCAGTGGACTAAAATGAAACGAGAGAAACTGCTGGGGACAGTGTAATTAGCATATGTTAGAGTTGGACGTGTCCAGTTGATTAAAATGAAACGAGAGAAACTGCAGGTGACTGTGTAATTAGCATTGTTGATGGGGGTTGGGTTTGACACTGGAATTATCCAATGGAAATCCTGAATTAGAGACAGTGTATGTATTAGAAACTAGTATATATAACTCTTATGGGTTGTAAATCCACTGACAAGTTACACTGTCTCCACACACACACAGAATTAGATATATTGGTTAGAGAAGTTTGATATACAAGCACTAGAGCTAATGACCACTAAATACAAGAGTCAAGTGACCACAAGTATGAGATTAAACAAAAGTGATAACAAAACAGCTAACATGGAAACAGCTGGAAAGCATGAGTTAATCCTGCGGCTCCCATCCTACACTACAACCATTACACCCCCCATGCATGGCACCCACGCCTAGGTGGGTGGCACCATTATCTCTAACTACCCATTTACTTACCCCATTACCTACTCACCTTCTTCACCATCTATGTGTACTCCCTGAGTCCGCAGCACTATTTGCTGAGTTGTTTGGCATGGGTGGCCAACAGGAACCCCGCCCCCAATCAACATGTGCTAATTGGGGCTAATTAACGGGGCAGGGCAAGCCCCTTTAATCCCGCCAAGGGAGGCACGACCACCACCCCAAGCCAGCACATCATAAACACTTGCCAAGAACTAACCCCACTTTAGTTTGAATCCACCAAAAATTAATAACTAACAATTCAACATACACAACACAATGAAAAGGCTCAGGGAGGCACTCATCAAAAGAACACACAAAACACACACAACAAAAGGTTCAGACATGCGCCCACACTAGCATAACATCACCGAGTAGTTCGCTAGCTGCTGTCTTGGAATCTTGACATACTCCAAGTATGCTAGGCTTTTCCATCGGCCAAGAGTCTTGATGATGGAGTCCTCAATCCCTTTAGCTGCAGCTGTTTTCGCCGCCCCAATGCGAAAGCTGTGGCTGGCATAACGACCGGCTTGGATGCCGGCCTTCGCCAAAGCGTCTCGCACCGCTTGCACAAATCTCTGCCTGGTTAGGGGTCTGCCGTCCTTAAAGAGGAACAAAGGGCCAGGTTGCCTACCCCGAACAAGCAGGTATGCCAGCATGGCAGAGACCGGGCATAGGTTAGACGGCACCTTGCCAATACAAAGAGTGATCCCTTTCCTGAAGGGGTCCGTCTTCGATGCCTTGAGGTGGACACTAAGGACACGAGGACTCGCAGGGTCATCGACAGCGAGGTCGCCCCAGGCCAGGTGAATGGAGGCATCAAAACCCGTGTCGCACGGTACGGTGAACTCTCCAGCTCTGAGGAACCCAAAGAAGGCCAGGCAACATGCCGCCCACAGCATAATGTAATCTGGGTCCCCCGCCCTGCACTCCCAGACAGCCTTGATCTGGCGCAGCAAAGGTGGGGTGATAGGCAGGCGCTCCCTGCTGGAGTCACCCCCTTCACCCTGAGACCGCTTCACACCCCTTAGCACATAGTGAAGCCGAGAAAGAGTTGGCAGGAAAGGATCATCAAGTCCCTCCTCGATGTGCAGGTGCCTGATGCCAGCCATGTAGGACTTGATTGTCCGGTGCCTCAGCCCCTCGCTGGCCATCTTGGCAGCGAATTTGCACAAGACATCCTCCCCAGCTGGCATGGCCTGGAGGCCCGCTGAGGTGCAGAAGTTGAGGAACCGTCTCTGGCCACTGGAGTAGACCTTGTGTGTGGACTGGGCTAGGCCCTTTATGAAGAATGACCGAACAAGGCTATCCAGTCGACCCTCGTCCAGTCTGGGGTTCCGTGCACTAGACACTGTAGCAGGTTGTCCGGTAGAGTTGTGGGCTCCCTGTCTGCTCGTGGTACCAGCCTCTGGAAGGAAGGAAGGTCGCCACATGACAACGCATCTGCTGCGCCATTCTGCGTTCCTGGGATGTGTCTGCACACCAATGACACACCCCACCTGGCTAAGAAGAATGACAGGCACCTCATCAAGTGCATGGCTCTATCCATCTTACTCCTGCCAGAGTTTACAATAGCCACCACGGCGGCATTATCACAGAAACAGACTATCGTGAGGCCCTTCCACTCGCTGCCCCAGATAGCAACGCCCAACACGATGGGAAGCAGCTCCTTAACTGTGATGTGGATACCATCCCAGCCATCAATGAGCTGTAACTGAAACCACTTTCCATCTGATGTGAAGGCCCCGCATCCCCATGAACCTGAGGCATCAGACGTCAGCGCCACCTGGGGTGATACTCGACACAGGGTGGCCATAGGACAGGACCCATTCCAGATAGGCAGGAAGCAGCCCCACCATCTGAGATCTGAGCGGAAACCAGCGTTCAGGCGAACACGATGGTGCAGCTCTCGAACACCCTTGGAGAGCTCAATCATTCGTCTCAAAAAAGATCTCCCAGGCCTGATAGCACAGCATGCATGCTGCAGCTGGCCGATGATCGACAGCAGCTCCCTTTTCGAGCATGACTTCAGACCTTCCCACCGTTGGATTTCTCTGCGGAGACGGTCCAGTTTGGCTGGGGGAAGGCGCACCGTCAGGGAAGTTGTGTCCAACTCCAAACCAAGGAAGGTGAGGGTTGTACTGGGGCCCTCTGTCTTCCGCTGGGCCACTGGCACCCCCAGGGTGTCGCAACGAGCTAATGCTGACTGCAGGGCCTGCTCGCACTGCTGTGAGTCTGGGTCGCCAAAAAGCAGAAAATCGTCCAAGTAGTGGAGACCATCTACACCATCAGAGTTCTCTAGGATCCACAGCAGTGCGTCAGCCACTGCATTGTACAGCTTGGGAGCGGACCTGAGACCGAAGGGGAGAACCTTATCCACGAAAATCTGTCCTTCCCATCTCATCCCAAGGAGTCGCCTGTCGTCGGGGTGGACAGGAACCGTCCGGAAGGCACCTTCCACGTCAAATTTTGCCAGGACAGTGCCCCGGCCGCGGGCAAACACTCTCTTGCACGCTTCATCCACAGAAGTATAGTGCAAGGTGCACATCTCGGGTTCGATGCCGTCATTGACACTGTGACCTCTCGGGAATGACAAGTCCACAATGAGGCGCCATTTCCCCGGCTGGTGTCCTTTAGGGACAAGGCCAAACCTGTTCACCTGCACCTGTGCAGCAATGTCAGGCTCCACTGGGCCCAGCACCCTACCAGCTGCTACTTCCGATTTGAGGAAGTTGCTAATGACTACAGGGTGCACGTCCGCTGACTGCATGTTGGTTGATGCACTGTGGCATGACGCTGACCCATGCCGGAAGCTGATCCGGAAGCCTTCTTGGAGACCCCGTACCAGGTAGTCCACATATGCCCTGTCTGGGTGGCTTGCCAAGCACTCCTCCCATAGCTCAGGCACCATGGGGCACTTAATATGGCTCTATCCCCTTACCGAAGGGAGAGGGCAGACAGCTCTTCTGCTGGCCAGGGTCAACAGATCTGCTGTGTAAGCGTACGGTGGTCCCCCTAGACCACACACACACATAATCACAATAACTGGGTATAGCAAGTGGGCCACACTGCTATAAACCCTACGTCCCCCTACAAGGAAGGAGGCCCGGCCGTCCTTCATGGCTCGTGTCCTGGAACACCATCGGAACAGGAGCATACTGTTAGCCGTGCCCATGTCCTGGAACTCCATCAGGACAGGGGTATTGGCCAGCACCGGAGGCCCACAAAGACGAATGATATGTCTGGAACTTATCCACTCGTCGTGACCTTAGTACCACATAGACCCATTCTGATACCCAATCACCCTTTTATTACCTAACCACTCCCTCTCCTGGCACTGTACTATCCCTCGTGTAACTACCCTATCCCTTCCCTTTGCTATCTTACCCAATCCTACCCTGCTGCCATCCTACCCTACCCACCCCTGCTATCTACCGCGCGTGCCCCAAATACATAAATATGGCATGGAAGTGATCATTACTGGCGATAGAATCAATGGATAAATAGAGTGTAACATGAGTGAAATGGACTAAACATTCAATGAATCTAGCCCATAGTGTCCTGGGCACGCCCTCTACTGGGCAGGATTCCTCCCTTCCCCTGTGGGAGGACACGCCGACTTCTTGTGGTCCCCGCCACAACGGGAACAGATGTGTTGGAAACGGCACGGGATGGCGACACATGCTCGCCCGTCGTTCCATGCAAAGCATGCTGTGACACGCCGCCTCTTCGGTTTTGGGGCGGATCCACTATCTGTGGAGGGACTCTGGGTGGCCTTCTGTGCCCCACTGGAACTAGCGGACAAGAGGCACCTGGTGTACAATGCCTGGTCCAGGCGCCCAAACTCCGCTTTTTCCAGCGAAGGCACCTGCTGCCGGAAGCGAGAGTCGTATGCGCGCCACCAGTCTCCCTTTTCCCCACCGGATAGGACTATGGCAAGGTATGCCCATAAGTCCACAGCTTTGCCAGGATGGGATTGGACGACGATGCCCGCAAATTGGCAAAAGGCCCTCACCCATCCCATCAAATCTCCTACCGGTCGTAGCTTGTGGGCTGGCACTGGCTTACTGTCTTCCCCATCGAGCGAGCGACGGAGTTCCACTTCCAAGTTTTCCTCCGTCAACTCCGCCATATCGACGAAGTCCCCCTTGAGGATTCGGTGGACAATTCTGGCCGGCACCACCGGGAGGGTCTCACCCAGCTGAAACTTGGTGGTAGCTGGCTCGGACGGTGTGGCAGTCGCCTTCGTCGGTTTTGCTGCCACAGGTTCTGCCAACCCAGGAGCAGTAGCAATCGTGGGGAGGCCGAGATCCTTCACCCGACCGACATCAAACTCCCCGAGCCTTGATCCTATGGATGCGGTATACACCACACTTTAACACGGACCACACATATCACTGCCCACTGACAGCAGAGAGGGGAGCACCATTGCAGCTCTCTGACTAGGATCCCACCTAGTACCACCGTGCAAAGTAGGGGTCTCTCCACCTACTGCACAGTGCTCATCTCACCTACTCAGCAACCTATTGGTCACTCCCAATAGAGAAAGAGCCACTGCTCGAGGTAGGGTCTCACCACTACCAACACCTGCTATGATACAATCTACACACCAAGTATAATTCACTAACACAATATAAGGGTCACACCGCACGACAATCGCTATTAGATCATGTCTGCTTGCCTATGAGCATTGCTCCAACCCGAAGTAAGGGTCGCACCACTTACCAAGCACTATTTAGGTACTAACTTCTCCCCCCAAACATTACACTCCACTAACATTGCCCTACCTTGGTAGGGTCACCCTCTGGCCGCTACTATTCACAGACACTTATGCCACCCTGTGTACATTACACTAACACCACATACTGCTCCCCAACCCTACTAGAGGTAGCAATCACTTCGGCTGCACATAGGGTAAGGGAGTAAGGGTCACACCACTTACTAATACAGGTGAGGGTCTCACCACCCACCAAACACTGCTAGGAGTACCCTTTACTAAGTAGCCAGCAAGCTGTAAGGGTCACACCACTCACATGTGGGGTAAGGGTAGTCCCCAGCAGTTATTATTATTATTAACAATTAAGACCTTATCGTGGTCATACTACTTAAGCTACAAGCTACAGACTGCACATACCATTGGGAGTTTCAGCTGCCCCTGCTCGAGTACTGGAACTCTCCCCAAGGTTACCAGCAGCCACTGTGTCTAAAGGGGGCAGTCCAGAGGGGGTAGGCATAGCTGGAGCAGTCCCCGTAGCATTGCTGCTACCACTTCCAGTGCTAACCAGTTGCCGCTGCTGGTCTAGGAGTTCAGAAACCACCGCCCTAATGCAATCCAACACCTCCTCGGGGATAGCTCTGCGCCCAGGCTGTCCTGGCTCTTCACTTGAACTACCACCACCCCCACTGTCTACGTTGTTGGTAGCCATGGACCAGTCGCAGAAATAATCAGGCAGTCTGCTATAGTGGTGTAAGTGTTATCTCCACGTGCACTGACTGACTGACTAATGCGCACCCGCTCTGTGCTCCCACGTGATGCTGGGCCACCAAAACCCAGCACCCCTTTACCAATGTGTAGGAATTCCCACCTGGGATTAACCCCACCTAACCTGCAGCTAAGTGGCCACTAACAACTGACCAATCAGCTGCCAGCACACACCAGGGGAGCGGAAGTAGTGGAAAGTGGTAGGACAACAACATGGAAATAATAAGATTAGAATACACAAAATAAAGTGAGTTAATATGAATGTTACACAGTGTTCGTGGCCTGAACATTCTCCTTCCTCCTTCAACTGAGGTTGAAGGTCTTTGTTCTCTGCTTGTGGAACTAGTAGAACAAGTTTTACGATAGGTCGAGTATAAATTCCTTTAGAAGTATAACTAGTCACTGTACGCACACATCCATCTGACCCAGGGTGTAGTTTAGTAACAAGTGCTAGTGGCCAGGAATGGGTGAACAGTACTAGATCCTTCACGAGGACAATATCTCCAACACAATGTTCCTGTGCGTTGATTTCCATTTGTGTCGCTTTTGGAGTATCTGCGAGTACTCTCTTGACCACCGTTGCCAGAACTCAGCCGAGACCTTTTGGCAGAGATTCCATCGCTTGACAGATGACATTGGCAAGTCTTTCAATGAGAGTTAAGGTAATGCAGTGAGAGGTCTTCCCACCAGAAAGTGGCCTGGAGTAAGAACTTCCAATCCATCCTCTGGTAAAGTGTTTAAGGGACACAACGGACGACTGTTGAGAATAGATGCAACATCAACAAGGACAGACGAGTATTCCTCCACAGTTAAGCTAGGACAGACCAGTATTCCTCCACAGTTAAGCTAGGACAGACCAGTATTCCTCCACAGTTAAACAAGGACAGACTAGTATTCCTCCACAGTTAAACAAGGACAGGCCAGTATTCCTCCACAGTTATACAAGGACAGACCAGTATTCCTCCACAGTTAAACAAGGACAGACCAGTATTCCTCCACAGTTAAACAAGGACATACCAGTATTCCTCCACAGTTAAACAAGGACAGACCAATATTCCTCCACAGTTAAGCAAGGACAGACCAGTATTCCTCCACAGTTAAGCAAGGACAGACCAGTATTCCTCCACAGTTCAACAAGGACAGACCAGTATTCCTCCACAGTTAAACAAGGACAGACCAGTATTCCTCCACAGTTCAACAAGGACAGACCAGTATTCCTCCACAGTTAAACAAGGACAGACCAGTATTCCTCCACAGTTAAGCAAGGACAGACCAGTATTCCTCCACAGTTAAACACGGACAGACCAGTATTCCTCCACAGTTAAACAAGGACAGACCAGTATTCCTCCACAGTTAAGCAAGGACAGACCAGTATTCCTCCACAGTTAAACACGGACAGACCAGCATTCCTCCACAGTTAAACAAGGACAGACCAGTATTCCTCCACAGTTAAACAAGGACAGACCAGTATTCCTCCACAGTTCAACAAGCACAGACCAGTATTCCTCCACAGTTAAGCAAGGACAGACCAGTATTCCTCCACAGTTAAGCAAGGACAGACCAGTATTCCTCCATAGTTCAACAAGGACAGACCTGTATTCCTCCACAGTTCAACAAGGACAGACCAGCATTCCTCCACAGTTAAACAAGGACAGACCAGTATTCCTCCACAGTTAAACAAGGACAGACCAGTATTCCTCCACAGTTCAACAAGGACAGACCAGTATTCCTCCACAGTTAAGCAAGGACAGACCAGTATTCCTCCATAGTTAAACAAGGACAGACCAGTATTCCTCCACAGTTCAACAAGGACAGACCAGTATTCCTCCACAGTTAAACAAGGACAGACCACTATTCCTCCATAGTTAAACAAGGACAGACCAGTATTCCTCCACAGTTCAACAAGGACAGACCAGTATTCCTCCACAGTTAAACAAGGACAGACCAGTATTTCTCCACAGTTAAGCAAGGACAGACCAGTATTCCTCCACAGTTAAACAAGGACAGACCAGTATTCCTCCATAGTTCAACAAGGACAGACCAGTATTCCTCCATAGTTAAACAAGGACAGACCAGTATTCCTCCACAGTTAAGCAAGGACAGACCAGTATTCCTCCATAGTTAAACAAGGACAGACCAGTATTCCTCCACAGTTCAACAAGGACAGACCAGTATTCCTCCACAGTTAAACAAGGACAGACCACTATTCCTCCATAGTTAAACAAGGACAGACCAGTATTCCTCCACAGTTCAACAAGGACAGACCAGTATTCCTCCACAGTTAAACAAGGACAGACCAGTATTTCTCCACAGTTAAGCAAGGACAGACCAGTATTCCTCCACAGTTAAACAAGGACAGACCAGTATTCCTCCACAGTTAAACAAGGACAGACCAGTATTCCTCCACAGTTAAACAAGGACAGACCAGTATTCCTCCACAGTTAAGCAAGGACAGACCAGTATTCCTCCACAGTTAAACAAGGACAGACCAGTATTCCTCCACAGTTAAACAAGGACAGACCAGTATTCCTCCACAGTTAAACAAGGACAGACCAGTATTCCTTCACAGTTAAACAATGACAGACCAGTATTCCTTCACAGTTAAACAAGGACAGACCAGTATTCCTCCACAGTTAAACTTTGTGAACCAAGAAGTTTTTTCAGCAGTGACTTTGTGGATTTGACTGCTGCTTCCCATTATCCCCCCAAAGTGTGGTGCTCACCCTGGTGAAAATTTCCAAGTGATGCGTTTAGATGTGAAGTATTCGCAAATTTATTGTTTGCTTTCTTGAGATTCCAAATGTTGGTATAATTCCTGGAGTTCTCTATTAGCTCTGTAGTGAACACTTAGCTACCAGCACTTAGCATAATTGATTTGCATTTCATTAATTTATGTTTGGATATTGTTGTGCATTCCATTTGTCATGTCCTCTCTCCACACTCATTACTATATATGTAAAACCATCAAAGTCACATCAGATTCAGTTGATAATTGGCAAATACAACAGCTCCAACAAAATGAGTGCCATTATCACTAAGCACCTCAACTGGACAACCACGTCTTGCCACAAATCTACGAAAGGCTGCAAGGAAGTCAGCAGTAGATAAACTGGAAACTAGCTCAAGATGTACTGCTTTGGTAGCTAGACATATGAATAGTGAGATATAAGCCTTGACATAGCTGGGCTTCCGAGTATGTCCACGTTTGAGGGTGACTGGACCAGCAGAGTCCACTCCAGTCTTGGAGAATGGTGGAGCTGGCATGATTCTGGCTGAGGGTAGTTCTCCCAATTTGACTAGATGTCCTAGCATATGTCTTCTGGCAGACAACACAGTTGCGAGATATGTTTCTGACAAGTCATCGAGCTCCAATCATGTAGTAGCACTGTGCAAGTAAGCCCATCAGAAGTGTAGGACCTGCATGGAAATGGTCGATGTGAAGATGATGCACAATAAGTTTACTAAGATGTGCCTTCTTGTGCAAAATGACTGGATGACATTGACTATAAGACAAGCCAGACTGGGATAGTCTTCCTCCAACACGTAGTACACCATGGCAATCCAGGATAGGATGAAGTGAGTGAAGAGGACTTGAAACTGATACAGCCACTTTAGTCTTGAGAGCAGCGAGTTCTTTGGACATGAAATGTTGCTGATGCAATTTGAATAATACAGTTGCAGATACTTGAAGTTCCTGTACAGACAGTTGAGATGAGAAGACCCTGTCTGGCAGTTTGCTCCTTGCATTATTGATGAACCTGTACATCCAAGAGACCACACGAATTAGCCTTGAAAATGATGAAAATCTGGAAGTGATATCCTCATTAGGTTGATGGGTCTCAATAGTGAGTGCTGTAGACTTCACATCTGGGAGTGAAGTAGTCTGTATCTGTAACTTCTGTACTGGCCAGTAGTCCGGAGGCTGTGAGAGCCATGACGGACCTGACCACCAAAGTTGAGATTTAACAAGCACTCCTGCTGTGGTTCCCCGAGATCCAAGGTCAGCAGGATTGTCTGGAGAGGATACATGTCTCCAGTGATTAGCTGGAATTGGATCGACAATTGACACAACACGATTGGCCACATAAGTTTTCAGACGGTGTGGTGATGTGTTAATCCAACCCAGAGCAATGGTAGAATCGCTCCAGGCGAAAACATCCTTCAGATCAATGTTGAGCTCTCTACTCACTGTAGACAGTAGTTTGCTCAACAAAACTGCAGAACACAGTTCTAGTTTGGGTATAGTTTGAGTCTGCAGTGGAGCCACTTTAGACTTGGCTATCACCAGTGTAATTGAAACTGAAGTATCAGTGTAAGTAGCCCGAATGTAAACTACACCAGCAAATGCTACTTGCGAAGAGTCACAAAAACCATGTAACTGTAGATGAAGTCTTTCTTTGTTGTGATGGTAGTAGTAGCGATGAATTGGAAGCTCTGTCACTAAGGGTAGTTCCTTTCTCCAAGTCTTCCAGTAGTCAGCTAAATCTTGTGAAATAGACTGATCCCATTCAATCCAAAGTTGCCAAATCTTCTGAAGGTGTATCTTCAATGTTACTGTTACTGGGGAAAACCAGCCCAACACATCGAACGTCCTGGCTACATCCGATAAAACCTGGCGTTTGGTTGGTAAGTCAATACCCTCAAGTGTTGGTGTAGCAATGTGGAGTGAGTCATTGGCTGTGTTCCAGTGAACACCAAGTGCTCTATGACGTAAAGTATGTGCTGGAAAACATCTTCCTTTGCATGCAGGGAGAACTGTGACTTATTGGATTTCGTAGTTGATGATCCATTAGTCTGCCTGGAGAAATGCTTGTGAGAAGATGGCTTGACATCATGACTGCGATCTTTGTCATTGTAACTAAGAACAAGTTCTCGCTGGTCACAGAAGTCTATGAGCAGACTTCCAGGTGGAATGCTAGACTGATCTTTAGTGAATAGGCGCCACTCCTCTAGGAGCTTGTGACTCATGTGAGTTTCCATTATTGCTGTAAACACCTGATCTGCAGTGCCATCACCATAGCACAGTAGAGTATTCCTGTCCTTGTTGAACTCTTTGACCAGGTTGGCCAAACCAGTACGTGAGTAAGAGGCATTAGGAATATTCATCATTCCACGTAAAGCTTCAGTGAAAACCTCCCTGGGCTGGTCATACTTCCTTTGTAAACGCTTTTCCACTTCTTTAAAACTATCACCATTCCTAATCGAATCTGCAACAATATCCTGAGCAATTGGATCTTTCAAACAGTCTTGAAGGTAGCTAAGTTTCTCGTCATCTGTGATCCTCTTAAGCTTTCCGACATAATCTTGGAACCTCCTCCAGAAGGAGCGCCAGTCAGCAAGATCACCTTTGAAGGTAGGTAGAGGAACCATACGAGCTTTCTTCTCATGACGATAAGTGTCTTCTGAGTCATCGTGAACCTCTATTGGTGTTGTAGCTGATGTTTCTGGAGATGCCCTCTGCTTTAGTCTGGTCAGACGGCATCGTAAGTCCTTAGCACGGGCCTTAAGTGAAGCTATTTTGGAAGCACCAGTAAAACAAGAGCTGATACGAAATTCATCTAAAGTTTTTTTAATGGGGAGTTCAGCTAAAAATACATCTTGTAATTCTGCAGTATCAACTTCCTCCCAGTCCTCAACCTCATGACTGAGAGTGTCAAACATTCTGTAGCACTCACGTTGCTGCTCCATCATGGAACTGATGCGTAGCCGTGCATCATCCGCAAGTTTAGTGAAGTCATGATAATAGTTCTCTTCTTCAGTAGAAGGAGACTCCAATGACTCATAGTTAATTGTGTAAGCATCTTCTGCCTGCTGTAAGAGTTCAGACAGATGATCAAGAGTGTATCTGTCTCGATGACTAGGTTCAATAGATTCCTGAGTTTGAATCTGAGTGATGACTTTAGTAAGGCTGCTCTTTGCAGTAGAACGACGTTTTCGATACTCCAATGTAGCCATTTTCAAAATAGATGAGAATGAGATGTCCAATAGCAATTACAATTTCAGTTCTTAGGTTAAAGCTGTAGCCACAATGAATGAAGCAGGTTAGAATTTAGTTCAGTTGAAGAATAGTAGATAATTGGAACTCAGTTGAGTTGGAGAATAGTAGATAATTGGAACTCAGTTGAGTTGGAGAATAGTAGATAATTGGAACTCAGTTGAGTTGGAGAATAGCAGATAATTGGAACTCAGTTGAGTTGGAGAATAGTAGATAATTGGAACTCAGTTGAGTTGGAGAATAGTAGATAATTGGAACTCAGTTGAGTTGGAGAATAGCAGATAATTGGAACTCAGTTGAGTTGGAGAATAGTAGATAATTGGAACTCAGTTGAGTTGAAGAATAGTAGATAATTGGAACTCAGTTGAGTTGGAGAATAGTAGATAATTGGAACTCAGTTGAGTTGGAGAATAGTAGATAATTGGAACTCAGTTGAGTTGGAGAATAGTAGATAATTGGAACTCAGTTGAGTTGGAGAATAGTAGATAATTGGAACTCAGTTGAGTTGGAGAATAGTAGATAATTGGAACTCAGTTGAGTTGGAGAATAGTAGATAATTGGAACTCAGTTGAGTTGGAGAATAGTAGATAATTGGAACTCAGTTGAGTTGGAGAATAGTAGATAATTGGAACTCAGTTGAGTTGGAGAATAGTAGATAATTGGAACTCAGTTGAGTTGGAGAATAGTAGATAATTGGAACTCAGTTGAGTTGGAGAATAGTAGATAATTGGAACTCAGTTGAGTTGGAGAATAGTAGATAATTGGAACTCAGTTGAGTTGGAGAATAGTAGATAATTGGAACTCAGTTGAGTTGAGAATAGTATAATTGGAACTCAGTTGAGTTGGAGAATAGCAGTTGATACTCAGTTGAGTTGGAGAAGAGTAGTAGATAATTGGAACTCAGTAGAGTTGGAGAATAGTAGATAATTGGAACTCAGTTGAGTTGGAGAATAGTAGATAATTGAACTCATTGAGTTGAAGAATAGTAGATAATTGGAACTCAGTTGAGTTGGAGAATAGTAGAGAATTGCACTCAGTTGAGTTGGAGAATATAGATTATTGGAATTCAGTGGGATTTGTATGGGGAATAGTCGATAATTGGAACTCATTGAGTTGGAGATAGTATATACTTGGAACTCAGTTGAGTTGAAGAATAGTAGATAATTGGAACTCAGTTGAGTTGGAGAATAGTAGATAATTGGAACTCAGTTGAGTTGGAGAATAGTAGATAATTGGACTCAGTTGAGTTGAGTTGGAGAATAGTAGATAATTGGAATTCAGTTGAGCTGAAGAATAGTAGATAATTGCAACTCAGTTGAGTTGGAGAATAGTAGATAATTGGAACTCAGTTGAGTTGGAGAATAGTAGATAATTGGAACTCAGTTGAGTTGGAGAATAGTAGATAATTGGAATTCAGTTGAGCTGAAGAATAGTAGATAATTGCAACTCAGTTGAGTTGGAGAATAGTAGATAATTGGAACTCAGTTGAGTTGGAGAATAGTAGATAATTGGAACTCAGTTGAGTTGAAGAATAGTAGAGGAGATAACAGATAAGCTTGTTGCTGTATCCTGCTCGAAGGACCAAAAAATGTATGTTGATGCGGGTTCTGACACTGGAAGTATCCAATGCGAATCCTGAATTAGAGACAGTCCTGAGTGTATGTATTAGAAGCTAGAATATATAACTCTTATGGGTTGTGAATCCACTGACAAGTTACACTGTCTCCACACACACACAGAATTAGATATATTGGTTAGACAAGTTTGATATAGAATAGTAGACCACAAGCACTAGAGCTAATGACCACTAAATACAAGAGTCAAGTGACCACAAGTATGAGATTAAACAAAAGTGATAAACAAAACAGCTAACATGGAAACAGCTGGAAAGCATGAGCTAACAACTGACCAATCAGCTGCCAGCACACACCAGGAAGTAGTGGAAAGTGGTAGGACAACAACACGAAATAATAAGATAAGAATACACAAAATAAAGTGAGCTAATATGAATGTTACACAGTGTTCAATGGCCTGAACAAACTTCTTCAAGACACCTTCATAAAAATATAAAAATACATAAAGTGAAAGTGAGAAAAATTTATAATAGATAGAACCCATTTTAGTCAAGCAAGCTGAAGTTTAATTTAATTTAGACAGAACTTTGGTTTTATTATGGAAAATGAGCAAATAAGTACAATAACTATCCAGTGTATGAGGTAAGGATAAAGCAATTAGTTATTAAGTTGTATTTACTAGTACAGATTGCTTAATAGTTATAACTGTGGTGGTCACCTAATACCACAACACAAAGTATATTGCATGCTGTGAGTACTGTATTCTATGTTGTTGTTGTTTTTATTTTTAAACTCTGGAAATCAATGTGTTCAAGTTAGCCAGTGGCATGAACTTGAAATAGTGGGTCATGCAAACTGCTATGCATCAGTTTGTATTAACTAGATCTGTAAATCTGGAGAGACACACAACCTCACAAACTGTTGCATAGATACCCCCAACTGCTATCTGTAACAACAGCTGTGACCTTTAACCACAAGTTCACAAGTTTAACCAAAATAAGTCTGGGCACTTCAATTTGGTATAAATAGGTGCAATACTAATCCTACTACTTCCCAGAATAGACATAATGTACATAGTGCAACCAATCATAAAGTTATTTAAAAAATTATCATGCAGCAACTTGTTTGACACTTCCTTTTTATAAAAAAAAAAGTAAAGCTGGTATTATGTAAACAAATTATCTCATAACTTAAAAGTAAGTGAAGTCATCAGGTATTGATCTGCTGTAAGTATTTTTGCAGGTTCCAAAGTGTTCTAGATACATACAATGAACCCCTTAATTTTGTTGATAAACATCATTATTAAATTAGTAGATGTGGTTGTGAAAATTTGGTATTTCAGTTAGGATCAGAAATAACGCCATCTCAGAAATATTATTAGGTTATCCAAATCATACGGATCTCCCTTTAGAAGCCACTGAAATTGTTAAATTTGTTGACTTATGGCAGAAAAATTTGTGGTCTCCAGTAAAAGCACACCATATTTGCAAGTACAACTACATAGCTAACTCCTTTTTGTGTTGTGAAGTAGGCATTCTATCCAGCATAGTGTTGTTCAAGTGAGTGCACAGGGATACTAAATGCCAGAAGGGAGGATACTAAACGCCAGAAGAGAGGATACTACTGATAGTATCCTCCCTTCTGGCTAATAGTATCCTCCCTTCTAGCATTTTATTAGTTTTTTTTTGTTTATGAGTCGTGCAAGCATTAATTAAAGAATTTATATTTTATCTATGGTGCAAATGTTGTTTGCACGGTTTTCCTGTCAGATGCGAAAGATAAGATGGATTCATCGCATGCCTTGCACACTAACAATATTTTTCTTAACTAATACACTCATCACCAAAATGAGAAAGTGAGAAAGAAACCAATAACATAATGAACAATAAAAAAGCAGTTATATATGTTGCATATGTTATTTTAAATGTTATTAATTTTTTTCAATTTTATTTTGTCTGTCCCAAATTTGTTGTAAAAGATCGTTTTGAACCTATAGAATTAAAGTGGTCATTACAATTCTAAACAAAAATATTCCAAAAAGCTTACTTACAATGGAAGTAGAACAAGTAGATGATTGGCTGATTTCATCGAAATCTTCAGTATCATCATGATCCTATTGACACCCCACATGATTTTAATACGGCAGCATTTACTTTACTTTGGACTAATAATGCCTTACTTTTTCAGATAGCCTTGCTCTCTTAGGTGGCCTAGTCTCGAGTGAAAGAGAATGCTTTTTGCCCTGAAAAAATGTTGGATACATCCAACATATGAAGCACAAAATGTAAAAGTTGCACCACAAGACTAACCTGAGTTAACTTTTTCCTGTCGCTGAATCGCAATACAGAAACAGTGTCCTACACAATATTATTGTGTAGTAATTTCTTAAAGAGAAAAACAAACGAGTAAGTAGATAACCTACTTCAGCAGGTTCATCGTCAACATAATTCATGGAATCTTCTAAAACTTCTGCTTCTTCATTACTCTATTGACATTCTCACATCATTATAAGTTGAATAAGGCAGCTTATCTATTTACCTTTCTCTGGGCCGATACCTTTTTATCACTGATATTTCTTTTTTCACGATTGGTCTGTGAGAGGAATAAATTTCATTCATAGCACTCTATACTGATGAATTGCATTCCAAGAATACAGTACCTGGCTTAAGTTGAACTTTTTTCCTATTCCGGAACACGATAAAGAGCCTGCATCCTATGTATATTGATCATTGATCATTGAAAATATTCACATATAACACATACATACATGTATACATTATATACACTAATATTGCATGACCTACTTCAGCTGTTTCTTCAGTATCCTGGCCATCATCATCAGTGTCCTCATCATCAGTATGTTCTATTCTGGAAGCTGTACACTTGGGCTTTTTGTCTAAGATTAATACAAATACCCTGCTGCTAAGTATGGCAACCTCCTGCTACTATAGCTTCCACTTTACCACCTTTATCAACCACAACCACTTCAGCTCCAACCACCACTAAACTGTTCAGCCAGGACCAGCTGGAGGCTAAGTTTGGTGGCCACTTAAGTGGAGTAGCTGACCCACCCTACTGAAAGAGACTGGTGACTCCATTTGCATGGTAATTTAGGGCCTAGTGTCAACTGGCTTGAAAATGGAGAGTTTGGTAGGGGGGAGGGGGGGTATGCTTGCTGGTATCCCTTGGACCTTGGATGCACATGAAGTTAAAATAAAGTATTTGTGTGAATACATAGCTAGGATAGGGAAGGAAGGGGTGGAAAATAGTTTCAGCTAAATATACTTTTGTAAAATCCATCAATATTATATGAAGGTAGGTGCTAATAGAAATTACTTATAATAAGGGAAAACACAATATAGCTTGATTTGCTTAGATTAAGTGCGATCTTACCGTATACTGATAAAATTTCAGCTTCATAAGGTGTTCCTCTATGTTTCCATATGACCATTGTTCCAGTGACAATGTCAGAGGAACTTAGACCAAATCCATCATCTGATTCTAATTTTACCACTGGGCATAAATATGTCTTGTTGTCTTCTATACATAAAACTTTACACCATCCTGTGACAACAGCAAAAAATGTTATTCTAGACCATAAATAGCTATATAGGTGGTTAGTACTTACTGGTTTCTTTAGCCCTAGATTCCTTGATGGCATTATCCCTCAACTTAAGAGGAATTTTCCTTTCCCTACTATATTTAGAAGCCATTTTACCACTACAGTGTGCCTTGCAGCTGTAATTTTCTTATGTGCAGCTATCTGTAGCTGGAAAGTTCTGCTTACGTAATTGTAGTTTTCTAAGTAGGGGGCATGCGTGGTTTTGAATATGAATAATGGAAAAAAGAAGAGCTTATCTTTATGATCCAAGTGCTGTGGTTCCAAAGACAACAGCATGGAGGTACCACAAAAGATTTGCAGCAAATTCAGTTTCAGGGCAAAATGTGTTAAAAAAAAAAGGAAGAATTATCATCGAAAAAGTTGTAGAATTCCTAAGTCAACTTTGTGGAGATGGAAGAAAAAGTATGATGCTGTAGAGTCCAATGGTGAAGGTGAGAACAGTGAAAGTGGATATGTAGCTGAAGGTATGACCAGTGAATGTGGCAGTGAGGAATATAACAGTGAGAATGGAAATACAGAAAAAGGAAGTGAAAGTAGTGTTGGAAGTGACGAAATGGTGAACTTTGACATTGGGGGAGAGAGTGTAGATATGAGTGGGATTTATTATGATGAGCAAGACATGGGTAACACAGAGAAGGTTGTTCAAACTGAGAACAAGCTGAGTGACACAGATGAAGGGAAGAGTGCGGATGAGATAAATATCAGTGATGAAGGAAGCAATGAAGAAGAAGGTAACAGTATTGAAAGGAGTGACATAGAGGGCAGCAGCATTGAAGGGAACAATGTTGATGGATATAGTGAGGAGGTAGTAACTTTGAGTGGTTCAGAGGCAAGCAGCGAAAATGAGAGTGGATATTGAAGGACACGAGAGTGAATTGGAAAATTATGATGAAGTGGCAATAAATAAAGACCTCTCAAATTCTTTTTCAACTAGCTACCCAAAGCCACTATTTAAGAATGCTCCCCTTACTTTGGAAGAAAGTATATTTTCCACATATGTTTATTCAGGACGCAATAAATTATCATATCAAGCAACATCACAGTTACTTCAGTTAATGCAATTACATTTTCCAATACCAAACCAGTACCTTTAAGTCTACATACATTCAAGAAACCTTTTTCAACCATGGAAACCCTAGAAATCACTAAATTTTGTTTATCCTGTATGGCAAAAATTCCCCAAGATGCAAGCCAATGTATAGGCAGCAGATGTGCAAAAGCTGGTGAGTATCATTTCACTTTGTTGCCATTTGAGAATCAAGTCGCAGATGGTTCTGGTGAGTTCAAGGGGAATTTATACAGAAATTATTATGGAAGTAGTATTGATAAATTTTAAAAAGCGGATACAAAATTTATCACTAGCAGGAGAACTTACGGGAAGGGGAAGTATTAATCCCCTAAGGTCACTGGAATCGAAACATTTTGAGTACATATATCCATTGATAACTTTCTTGTTAGTGTGCTAAGATGACTTTCTGTTGCAGTGTTAGAATATCATGAGAGGGTAGGGGTGGGTAAGTGAAGGGAAGGTGGGGAGAGAGCAGGAGTTAGGGTATTGCATTATCAGTTTTGTGTTCCCCCCTCCTATAAACTATGGCTTGAAAAATCATTATATTAAGCTATACATGTTTTAAGAATAATTATTATTGCATTGTATAGAAAAATGGAGAGAGATTCAGTATCCATTTACTAGGAATAGTGTTCACGATGTGTACCAAGATATTCAAGATGGTAATGCTTATAAAAAAATAACAGAAAAAGGTAGTTTTTTTTCTATTCCTGGAAATGTAGGCTTCATTCTCTGCTGTGATGGAGTTCAATTGTTCAAGTCTTCAAGTCAGTCCTTCTGGCCAATACATTTAGCAATTACGAGTTTACCTCCTGGTATTCGAATGAATGCTGAAAACCTTATTTTGGCAGGTGCATGGCAGGGCACAGGAAAACCACCAATGCAAAATATTCTCAAGCAAGTATTGGACAAAATAGCACAACTTGAGCCGCAAGGAGTTCCCATTGAATCTCCTCATTTTAATGGGACTAAGATTGTAAAAGGAAAGTTAATAATGGCTGTGTTTGACTTACCGGCTCGAGCAGGTGCAACTAATTTTCTTCAATTTAATGGAAACCATAGTTGCTTGTACTGCCTTGATAAAGGAGCTCATATCATGCATAGGCAGGTATTCTTACCTAGTGAGCAACATGTACCTCGTCACAGCAGCACTCTTGAACAGCATGCAAAAGAGGCAGAAGATAAACATAAACCAGTAATGGGTTGTAAAGGCAAATCTGTTCTATCATCTGCTATTGATTTGACTGAAGCCGTGACAGTAGATTATATGCATGCTGTGCTGGAAGGAATTTCAAGAAAGCTTCTGTCCTTTTGCCTTGATTCAAAGAATCATTCATGTCGCTTTTATCTTGGAAGAGATATAGAAGTAATGGACAAAAAAATTAAAAGCATAGAACCACCTCAAGAATTTAGGAGATCTCCTAAATCTTATCGGTCAATCTTATCGGTCAATCTTATAGGTCAATATCGAGCTTTAAACAGTGGAAAGCATCTGAATACCGTGCATGGCTGTTATATTATTGCTTACCAGTTTTGAGTAACCTGCTACCATCAGATTATATTTACCATCTATCATTACTTGTCTCAGCAATGCATATTCCACTTGGAGATATAATTTCAATTGCGGATGTCAAGATAGCACAGGAGCAATTAAATCTGTTTTTTTACTTAGTTCCTGAGCTCCACAATGAAGAATTGCGTACTGCTAACATGCACATTTTAATTCATTTGTCCGAATGTGTTCAAAATTGGTGGCCGCTCTGATTCTGCCATTATTCATTTCCGTTATTCATTTCCGTTGTTGTAGCATTGCCCAGGAATTCCACCACAATATTGCCTAAGCAGAGAGTGTGCAACAAAGTGTATTATACATAAAATTATTACATTTCCCCACTACTGTGGTATTTCTAAATAATCCCATACTATTTGGTATTGAAAACTGACTAAATACAATCTTATCAAGAAATACCCAAGTCTTTAGAACTTGGGATATGGTCCTACATTAAGATCTTACAAAGATCTTAATGCAGCCTTGAGTTCTAATATTAATAAGAAAATCATTTTTAAATCTTATTAAGTTATTTACTAACTATCTTATGAAATATCTTAATATAGGAAAACAATTAAGATCTTAAAATACAATCTTATTAAGAATCTACTAAAATCTTAATTAACTTTCTGAGATATGATCCTACATTAAGATCTTATAAAGAACTTACTGAAATCTTAATTTGTAATCTTAATAAGAAAACCATTTCACAATCTTATTAGCTAAGTTCTTCACAATTTTCTTATTAATATCTTAATAACTTCTTAATATCTTCCTATCTTATCATAAATCTTATCAAATCTTGCATGATCTTAATAAGATATGTAAGATCTTAGTAAGATTTTTTTGCTGAGAACTCAACTATGATAAGGTTGAATTCCTAAAGCACGGGCTACCTTAAATTACTTCACCTGAATTCAAATGCTGCACACCTCCTACTCCTGCTCCTGCACTGCCGATGGGTCATTTTTAAAACTTCAAGTATAATATTTGACAACAATTCATTTTAGCAAACAGCAACTAAATTATTGTTACTCCAATTTTCTTCAATAATGGAAGCTTCTACAGTACTAATTAGCTGCTCTACCACGTGAAGAACTAGAAGCTCTTGAAACTAGCTCTGTTTTATTTCTAGAAGAACAGGTACCAGCCAAGTATAAGGAATTCCGGAACAATTTAGAATTCTAACTAACCCTAAAATGAGACCTGCTTGCAACTGTAGTGACAGAAAGCACTAAAAAGCCAGGTTTTAGAGAGTACAAGGAATCTGCTCGAGCGCTTAAGGGACCACATACCAAATATAGAACTATATATACCAAATATAGAACTATATATACCAAATATAGAACTATATATACCAAATATAGAACTATATATACCAACGATATAACTGACTTTCAATTATTCACCTCTTGTTGTCTGGCTCACTTCATTTGCTCATCAATAACCTCTCTCTCTCTCTCCACTACATTCAAAATCAGTAATAACAACAAACTTAGACTGATTGACTGTATAATCTATCATTGTCTCCTGCATACACCCTTTCTTGAGGTGCCATAGCAAGAAGGGAGGAGCTCAGGCTAACTGAATGACGTACCTAGCCACGCCCCTCAGCAAACTTGTTAATTAAAACTAATTATATGTCTACACAGAGAAAATCAAACTCTAGCAGCCATACCTGGCTCCACACTGGTCACGCCTTCACCAACAGATTCCACCACGCCCCCTCCTTCATGCCCAAGAATACATGGAAAGAGGCCCTCAGGGTCAGTCCCACTGAGAGTGTATGCATCAGTGTGGCACACTCCTGTTGCTACAATCTAAAAACAACAAAAAGTTTCCAAATTGGATGGCCTACAATTTTTACCATTGGTCCCCATACGCTAGCTAGCTCAAACACGCCACACAATGGCGATCTGAGGCAGTTCTTGAGGCTGCAGCGTGCGTACCTTCACTCGGACCTCGCCCAGCTTGGGAGGAGCGACGGTCACGTCTTCTATAGAGAGAGGTTTGCCAGCCTCCCAAGCGACTGCAGCCTTGCAGATTATATCCTAGACACACACAACAACTATTTCAACAGCAACTTCACCAGCCACGCACCACTCGCGTACCTTTCCTACTGTAGCAGCCATATTCCAACCAACAGCAGTCTGTAGTAGCCAACAATGTTGAGATCCCTGTACCACAACTACACTAATTATTATAAATTTTAGTAGCTAGAGATAGAAGTCACACAACACTGTGTCGCAAAACTCTCTCTGGTGCAGAGCTAGGATTAAAAACATAGGTAGTTGTATACATGTACAACAGCAGGTGTTAGATTCCTATTTTCTTATTTATGTTTTTATTTGCTGATGATGATGCCAAACTTATTGCCTCTCTAAACTCTGTAAGTGAGAATTTAGCTCTTCAAAAGGATCTTGACAATTTATTGTCATGGTGTCAATCTTGAAAGCTCTTAGCTTTTACACATTTGCTGTAGATATAAAAAGAACAAAGCTGGATGTAAAGAAACTAAACCACCATGAAACCAGCCAGAACCTGAAGAAACTGTTACCAGTAGTACTGATTTATAATGGTCTATTTTAAGTGTTGCAGTATTATGAACAAATTTGTCTTTGTATTGTGACTCTGTCAGTATATGACCTTTACTGTTCTTGTATGGACTTCTAGAATATTTTGTTAGAATAAACTTAATAATTTTTATTCAAAAATAACAAAAGACATAAATCCACAACGTTTAAATTTGAAATATGGGATATAATACATAAATCATAAAATTCAATGAGTGTTTTCAAGTGTATGTCCCTGTAGTGTTGATTGAATTCAATCCACAGCAATTCTATAACAAAAACAATACAATAATTCAAATGATATTATAATAACAATATTCTTACTGGAGCTGTTGTTTTAATTTATCTGCCACTTGTCTACAATAGTCCACTTGAGACAATACAGTAACAAACTCCTTGAGGGCAGTAGGTCTAGTTGATAAGACTGTACGAATGCTACTCAGAAGGTTCCTTGTCTTCTCTACATCAATCCAGTTCTGACGTTGAAGGAGCTGGTCATACATGTCCGGAGATATGAGTCCAATACTGTAGCAGTGATCAGCTACTGTCATAACACAAGGCTTCACTGAGAGGACGAAGTCAGGATACACACTCAGAAATATACTTAAGCTATTGCCACCTAATAATAAAACATTTATAATGATAGGAATTAAAAACAATAACTTGACTTACTTTCAGAGACCTCTACCACAGGATCTTTCTTCTCGTATTTCTAAAACCAAATAATATCACTGTTAGTGCAAGTTAGAATACATAGTCTATTTCTGCATACCTGTCCATACCAAATGAGGTGTCTATTGGTGAGTACAACTGCTTGTGGATAGTCTGGATTGAAGAGACATGTCATAACCTTTGGAATCGTGTTTGCACCATCGACCACTCCAAGATGATTTTCTCCTTCATGTGAACGACAGTCAAAGGCAAACTGGTAGTCCATGGAGCTGTTGTAGTTCATTCTGGAACTAGCCTCCTTTAGAGTGTCCTCTATTTCTTGTTTTAGAGAAATACATTCATGGTGAATGGAGTCTTGGAAAGTAGGATCACAAGAAACTACGACTTCGAAATATTTAGATTTCGATACAAAAGACACGTGAACTTTTATTGTTCCATACAAAAAGTGCACCATGTTTTTCTTGACTCCTTCTCCAATGAAAGTGAAGGACTTCTTGGATACGAGACATGCCATTGCAGCAGGAAAGAGTCCCATAGGAGTAAACCCACTACTGAAGTACATCAAGAGAGGTTCCACGATACAAGATCTGCAGGATTCATTGTGGAATAGGTCAAGTTCCCTTGCACTAGTGTTTTCTAACACGCAAGGCATAATGTATTCTTTCTTTTCTTCTAACACTGAGTTAGTATCAGAAGATTCGACTGACACAATCTCAGCTATCAAGTGAAGATATGCTAGCAAAGCTACCAATTGCTCTGGTGGAATCAGATCTCCTGAAATGTTAGCTGTAGCTGTCTTCAAATCTGTCATAGTGAATCGACCTGTCTTCCTGAATCTCTCGGCTGTAGCCTGACCTACACTATCAAAGCTCATGGCTTTCAGAATGACACCAGTGATACTGTCATACACTACCTGGATGTCTATGATGACCAGGTCCTCCAAACCAGGCACACTGGGAAAGTACATCAGAACACCGGCATGGTGGTGAAGAAACCACAGAGCTGCTCTGGTCTCGTAGGGTGTCATATTGAAGGCATGGGACAAGGCCAAGCAGGTCTCCAGGCTGGCTGTCCTCACTTCTCTCATGCGAAGACACAAGCTGAACAGAAGCCACACGGCTGGAATTTTCAGCTTTTTAAAGTGTTTCTCCATGGCATTCTCCAGTAGCTGATGCAAGTGATCGATCTCTTCTACTCCGCCTCCCATGTTGTCTAAAGAAACAACAAGCTTGTCTTTTGAGCAGAACTGAACTATGCCTTTTTTGTAGGAGTCAGTGTCTCGAATCACTTTTTGAAGCTGCGAATCGACTGTAGCGATGACTTCCTCAGAAACCTTGTCTTTGTGAGTACCCACTATATACACTACTGACTTGGAGGACTCCAGTATCTCACCAATGGCTGAGTTGTCTGCTCCTGGCTGAGGTTGAAGATGGGTGGAGGAACTGAAACAAGATATACTGGCCAGAGTACGCAAAAGCATCTCTTGCAGAGTAAACTCTGATTTCTCTGGTGCAGTTGTCTCTCCTGAAGCTCTCTGATAAAAGACCCGATACTCCTCATCTAGTTGGAAATTGTAGCTAAAGAACAGCAAGTAGAGGCCAGGTCCTATGGTGAGTGCTGGTAGCATGTCCATCAGCTCAGGCTGACCTCCAGTGTCCTCCATTCTCAAAAAAGCTTTAAAAGATTGCTTCACATTTTCTGTAAAGTGTGGTTGTTTGGACACTGTTTTGAATATGGCAGCTATTTCAGAATAATCTGGTGATGATACTGCCTGATCAGCTGGTTGGTCATGTGTTGTTGAGAGTGGAGTGATTTCCCTATGCCTGGGTTGCCTATTTTGGGTAAAAGATTTCAATCTTGCCATCATCTTCTGCAATAATGAAGGCTGGGGTGGCTCTTCAACAGAGTGAGACTGCTCTGTACTGCTAGTCTGACTGACCTCTGACCTGGTGTCACTACCTCTATGGGAATCAGCTGTAGCTTCTGAAGTGGATTCAGTTTCAGAAGTGGATTCAGTCGCCAGACTATCCTTGAGAGTGTGAAAGAGTAGAGAAGCTTCCTCAATGAGATTCTTTACAATGGTCCAGTCTATACTTCTTTCTGCTGTAGTTGGATCAGACTTGCCTTGGACTACCATATTGGAGCAACACTCCACTGTGCCTGTGCTGCCATGAATCTGCTCCTTTTCGTTTGCTGACAGAAGATCTATGATCTCTTTCTTTATTCTCCTGAGAGTTGTACTCTTGCCTTGTCTTGGAGGACCAAGGGACATAAACTTTAAAGACAGAAGCTCCAACACTTCCTTGGAAACAATGAAGTGTTTATATGCATCTTCATATTTTAGAACAACTATTAAACATAAAATAAAATATGCATTATAAAATATTGTAAATAAAACACTAATTAGTTAATTGGCGAGCGAGCGAGACACTTACAGGGGTAACACAATCGAAAATCGGGGATGTCAGTTTATTTATTTGTATATATGTATGGACGTACGTAAGGCATTTTTGTACTTTGACCCTCGCGTTTTTGTGTTAGTTCGGTTGTCGACCCCATCCCAAATTGCACTAAACAGAATCCTCTGGTTTATCGATCAGTACCCGTATCACCCTAGAAATTGAATTGTTTACCGTTTTGAATTCTTTTGCCGGTACAGTTAAAACTTGACAACTTAAGGGACTTCCATTTCTATTCGAGTTAGTGGCGGTGGTAAGCAATGCGCTCTTTGTCATGGTTATAAGCCGTGCGCACAGTATTTACCTGAAAATACATTGTCCACTAGACTACTGCGAAGGTAAGTCTGTGTAGGTGCATGTCCAGCTGTGTCAAAGCATTGTGTGTTACAACCACTACTTAGCTAAAGAATATCACAAAGAAAACTTTTAAATAACGTGTATTGTTTTGTTGTTGTTGTTTTTTCCTTCAATTCAAGCAGTTGCAGAGAGTTGTTACTATGGCACTGAAATCCCTTTACCCTGTATGCTAAATTTAAAAATTTGACCTTATTTTTAGTAGCTTCAGTGTTAGAAGTCAATAAAAATAGTATAGTCTTTAGGCTAGCTCGCCATTTGTGCTCAAGCACACCACTAGTACAGTCTCATTTGTTATACAGTACAAGTAACCCACACACTGCACCAGTACTATTAGCTGGCTCCTGTGCAATACAGAGTGTGGGCAGCTGGTTTTATAGCCTGGAGCTAAGCCAGTAGAAGCAGCTGCCAGTAGAAGCAGCTGCACTCTAGCACTTGCAATTTAGGCAAAGACAATCAATTACCTTACTTATTATAATATCATAATTAACATAATAAATATTTAGTTTTAACATAATTCACTTAATAATAAATAATAATATTCTAGTTATATTATAGTACAAGTTTTTAATACCTAACTTTAGTTTCCCATATAATCTATAAATGGGACATTCTAAAGAGAAGCCAATATCACTGAAGGCAAGATGGCTTACTAGAGATGCTGCTATTTGCTTATACTAACCTGACAGAGTTCCTTTGTATACTCCATTGCCACTAGTAACCAGCAACTGTCCAGTAGACAAGACTGCAGCAGCTATACATCCACCAACTGGTCTATCTCCCTCACTAGTAGTCTCAATCCACTCCTCTGTCTTGTTGGAGTAACTTCTAATTGTAGAATGTCTATCGATGCCGATTAGATTCGATACATAGGAGATGATAGCGAAGATGTCAGTAAGTGTGGTTACTGTCCTCCATATTGTTAGTCTTCTTGTCCTGCCATTACTAGCAGATGCTGTGAGAGACTCTACACTGCATATAAATAGTATCTTCCTCTTGCCAAGTCCTCCTGTGAAGTAGAAGTTGCCTTCATGGAAGGTTGATCGCATGCCATAGCATGAAGAAGGAAGTGAGTCTGCAGTCGTCCAATGGTCGTTGAGTAGAACTTCCACAACGTCCAAGTCCTCGCCAGATGAGCCCCACCCACCAGCCACGACCAGGACCTCTGGTGATCCTCCACTAACTGATGATGGGAAGGAGCGACGAGTAGGCATGGCACGTAGCGATGGCTCCCAGTCTAGACCAGTAGTACTAGTCAACAGATAGTTAGTGGGTTCCCAAGTGGAGGGACGACATCCACCAACCAATACAAACTTAGACTGGTAGGTAGTTAGGGACGAGTCTTGATATGGTGCATGAGTAGTAGTCCATGAGTGAAGGTCAGTAGAGATGTGAAGTGTGTGATAATCACGATGCATAACTAGCACTTTATTATGTAGTACTGCACATTGTCTTGGCTCGACATCCTTACTCCACGTATGGCAGCGCTCCCAGTGAAGTGAGACTGGAGGACGGAGATCTCTCTAAATACAAATAAATAAACAAATATATAATTAAAGTGATAAACAAACAAAAAAAAAGCATTAAGTGCTATTTAAATGACACAAACAAATTTATTTCTATATCAGCAGTTTATAAGCTATATAAACATTCTATACAACTTTAAATAAGTACATAAAATACTAACAAACAACAATATTGTAATTGAACCATGCAAACAAACACACAAATAAACAATTTTACTCTATAATTTACAGAACGGTACACGCATAACAATAGCAACTGCGTGACATACTAACACACAAACATACAAGTTCTCACACAATGCTTATATACAATACAATATTTAGTATATAAAAATAGTAAAAAAACAATACTGAGAAATAAACAAATAAACAAACACACAAACATACAACTGGCACAATGCGTAAATATGTGCACACAACACAAACACAAATAATGACATGATATTCCAAACACACAAACACATAATAAGAGAATGAGCCGTTTCTTCCTGTGCTAAAATAATGTACAGTAGGCACCAGAAAAAATAGGTTTTCAATTCTGTTCAGTAGAACGATTTTTTTTTTGCACTGAAGGAGCTATTGTAGAAAAAGAAAAAAGAGAGAAAATGTTACGGCAGTTGATAAAATATAGTTTTTCAGTTCGACTGTGTTAAAGTTTAAATGCTCAATGTTTACCATATGCCACTTTCAGGAATGTAAAAAATGATGCTATTTTAAATGTTGGGGTCATCATTGGCTTAGATATTCTCACTACTAGAGACCCAACTGTAGCTGGTAGAAAGACTAAGAAGTAGGGACCTGTCAGAGCAGCAAGTTCAGCGAAAATCCAGTCAGTATGCTTAATCGAAGCAAGTCAGTTTTTTTTTATTGTGCAAGCAGTTTAGCATGACCTCTATAGCATTTAGAGGGTAGTACAAGACTTAGCTTGCAGATATAGCTGTGGAAGAGTTTCTAGCTTTTAGCTGTAAATCAACTGAAACGAGAACTTGACTAGTAAAAATTTTAATGTGACAATACCAACTGTTTAGTCAAAACGCAATGAAAAAATTGTAAAAAACAAAAGCTTTTTTTTTTCTTCGAAAGACACCTGCTATGCTGTAGAGAAAGCTAACATATGAACATATACATTAAAAAAACAACCCAAAAACATAATCTTCCTATAAAAGTGCACAAACATACAAATATACATCCCAAATACAAATTATTTACACATAGTAAAACTGTAAATAAACCACTAACAAACACAACAACAAAAAAATGACTACAAATAATTATGCTGTGTTTATGTGTTATAAACAGACAACTTACTAGAACAAACTAGACTTCAAATAGCTAGAGTAAATAGATACAAGCTGTAGCAAAAAAGAGAGGGATAGTCTAACCATCCTCCAGCACAAAAACTCACTAGCAACTGGAAAAAAGTCATCTGAGCATGCTCATGAAAGAACCTGGTGTCTTTTTAAGAGCATGCTCAGGAACATGACTTTTACCCTCTCTTTTTTCCAGTTGCCAGTGCATTGGCGTGAGCATGCTCAGACATTACTTTCCCTCTTTTTTTTCCCAGTTTAGCTGGTGGTATCTCTTTATGAGCATGCTCAGACATAAGTTTCCCTCTCTATCCAGTTGTTGATGCCTTATATATAATGATCAGACATTAATTTCCCTTTTTCTAGTTAAAAAAATTAAGCTAAGCACTTGGCATGTATGTAGGTAGCAGTGTTTTCCCTTCTTTCAACCCTTTGTAAAAGCTATACAAACAGTGGGCTATATAGGGAAGGCCGGATCTAGACTAACAAACACTTGATTTAATAATCAGCTAGCGGTAGCTATGTGCTCACCTCTGTAGGAACTTGAGGCTGGCTTTCCGCCATACCTTGCTTAATACTGACTCGAATCGACTGTCTTAAATAGGGCGTTCCCACATCCTCTATTTATTATTCGAATATCTCTGACCCACCACACCCAAAATGCTGACTAGAAAGCTGATATTCACCTTTGACCTCAATCGCTAGCTCCTGCCGCCAGCTCTCGCTGCTGAAGTGATGGCGTGGTAAGTGTTCTCCCGTGTGAGTTGGTAGTATATGGTTCCAATAGGTTTATATTAGTAGATGATAATGCATTGGTCACCAATACTGGAGTGCTATTTCTATTTGACAGCTTTTGCTTCCAAAATGAATTGCATTTTTTGGGTCCTTTATGAAAATAGCAGAAACATTTTTTTCTTTTATTGTTATGTATTTTAGGAACATTTTAATTCCCAATTAGTTCAGGTAATAGATGCACTGTACATGAGAATATCAGAAGTGAATGAATAGTGTATTGTAAATAATCAAATGTTGCTATTATTGACTTTCAGTGCATAAATTGGTTCAAGCAATTGTCTTGTATTTCAGTAAAACAATTTCTCATAATTTTTTTATCTTTCAATGACTTCTTTTGTTCATACCAAGTTCTGTTCTGTTAGCTGATTTCATCATCTCAATTTGTAGCTATAAGCACAATATCTCTGATGAGTTCCAATGTCTAAACCATTCCACCAAAATATGGAAGAACACTTCAGTTCTTCTAGGACCTCTTGGACCCCTGGTTCATCCAGTGAATTTGACTCCATAACCTTTTCCCATTTCATGAAGAAGCCTATTTTTTTTTTTACAGATAGCCACAACTTGGCAATAACTCTTCTCTTATGGTCACTAGTTTTTGTTGTTTTTTAAGTAACGCAATTTTTACACTCAGCCCCATATTGCTATAGATAGTAAATCTTCTGTTCTTTCATCATAGGTGACACTAAACTTGGGCACAAGGCGACTGTCATCTCAGCCAATACAGTGAGCATCACTGCGTCAAGCTTCAAGTTGGAAAATATCAACAACAATTTCCTAGAAGAATATAAATACATATTTATGACACTTACAGAAGCACAACACTGTATATATAAATTCACATCAAAAAGTATCTACCATCACAACAACAAAATTAAATTCTACTCAATAGGCTGTACAGAGACCCTGTACCAACCCACCCTTAGTCGGTAAAGATCACCTACATAACTACAACCAGGACAGCATCCTCACGCTGTGGATCAATACATTGACAAAAGGTTTAGTTTTATCATAAGAATGCCAAGTTTTAGAATGCCAAGTTTTAATATCTCCCTGACAAAAATGTTGTATGCATGCTGCACACATTCGTGCTGCCTTACTGCACTCATCATGCACATATGCAGCACATGTGCTGTAGGCATAATGCTGCTATCAAGCATGTATGCTGCATACAGAAAATTTGAAACAGCGCCTCACATGTGCCACATATGTGCATATGAGGGATGCATGTGTGCACAAAAAAGCATGCCACATGTGTGCATTCTCTTGTATGCTATACATGCGCAGTGGCATGTATGCCACTCATGAGTTGTGCACCCTTCTACTTGCATGCTGCATGCCTGTGGCGCGTTTCAATTTTTGTGTATGTGGCACACAAGCACTATGTTATATTTCTGCACATCTGCCTGGTAGATGTGTTACATGTGCTGCATGTCTGCCTGGTAGATGTGTTACATGTGCTGCATGTCTGCCTGGTGGATGTGTTACATGTGCTGCATGTCTGCCTGGTAGATGTGTTACATGTGCTGCATGTCTGCCTGGTAGATGTGGTACATGTGCTGCATGTCTGCCTGGTAGATGTGTTACATGTGCTGCATGTCTGCCTGGTAGATGTGGTACATGTGCTGCATGTCTGCCTGGTAGATGTGGTACATGTGCTGCATGTCTGCCTGGTAGATGTGGTACATGTGCTGCATGTCTGCCTGGTAGATGTGGTACATGTGCTGCATGTCTGCCTGGTAGATGTGGTACATGTGCTGCATGTCTGCCTGGTAGATCTGTTACATGTGCTGCATGTCTGCCTGGTAGATGTGTTACATGTGCTGCATGTCTGCCTGGTAGATGTGTTACATGTGCTGCATGTCTGCCTGGTGGATGTGTTACATGTGCTGCATGTCTGCCTGGTAGATGTGTTACATGTGCTGCATGTCTGCCTGGTAGATGTGTTACATGTGCTGCATGTCTGCCTGGTAGATGTGTTACATGTGCTGCATGTCTGCCTGGTAGATGTGTTACATTTGCTGCATGTCTGCCTGGTAGATGTGGTAAGTGGCGAAGTCTGCCTGGAGATCTGTTAAGTGCTGCATGCCCCCCAGTATGCCTGGTAGATGTGTTACATGTGCTGCATGTCTGCCTGGTAGATGTGGTACATGTGCTGCATGTCTGCCTGGTAGATGTGTTACATGTGCTGCATGTCTGCCTGGTAGATGTGTTACATGTGCTGCATGTCTGCCTGGTAGATGTGTTACATGTGCTGCATGTCTGCCTGGTAGATGTGTTACATGTGCTGCATGTCTGCCTGGTAGATGTGTTACATGTGCTGCATGTCTGCCTGGTAGATGTGTTACATGTGCTGCATGTCTGCCTGGTAGATGTGTTACATGTGCTGCATGTCTGCCTAGTAGATGTGTTACATGTGCTGCATGTCTGCCTGGTAGATGTGTTACATGTGCTGCAGTTGCCTGGTGGATCGTTGCAGGTGATGCATGTCTGCCTGGTAGATGTGGTACATGTGCTGCATGTCTGCCTGGTAGATCTGTTACATGTGCTGCATGTCTGCCTGGTAGATGTGTTACATGTGCTGCATGTCTGCCTGGTAGATGTGTTACATGTGCTGCATGTCTGCCTGGTAGATGTGTTACATGTGCTGCATGTCTGCCTGGTAGATCTGTTACATGTGCTGCATGTCTGCCTGGTAGATGTGTTACATGTGCTGCATGTCTGCCTGGTAGATGTGATACATGTGCTGCATGTCTGCCTGGTAGATGTGTTACATGTGCTGCATGTCTGCCTGGTAGATGTGATACATGTGCTGCATGTCTGCCTGGTAGATGTGTTACATGTGCTGCATGTCTGCCTGGTAGATGTGTTACATGTGCTGCATGTCTGCCTGGTAGATGTGTTACATGTGACTGCGGTATGCCTGGTAGATTGGTTACATGTGCTGCAGGTCTGCGGTAGAGTGTTACATGTGATGCATGTTCTGCCTGGTAGGATTGGTACATGTTCTGCATGTTGATCGGAGATCTGTTACATGGGTGCAGTCGGCTGGTAGGATGTGTACAGTGCTGCATGTTGCCTGGTAGAGGGTACAGTGCTGCATGTTCTGCCTGGTAGAGTGGTACATGTGCTGCATGTTCTGCCTGGTAGATGGTACATGTGCTGCATGTCTGCCTGGTAGATCTGTTACATGTGCTGCATGTCTGCCTGGTAGATCTGTTACATGTGCTGCATGTCTGCCTGGTAGATGTGTTACATGTGCTGCATGTCTGCCTGGTAGATCTGTTACATGTGCTGCATGTCTGCCTGGTAGATGTGTTACATGTGCTGCATGTCTGCCTGGTAGATCTGTTACATGTGCTGCATGTCTGCCTGGTAGATGTGTTACATGTGCTGCATGTCTCACCATGCAAAAAGTCTGATATACACTATGGTGTATAACAATGATAATCTTCCAATATACAACTGGAATACTCCTGGTATTCTTCAGGTATACACCATGTGTGAAAGTGGCTCATAAGTACCGTAGTACGTCATTAGGTATAACAGTAGTATTCTCCAGAAATACACTAGTGTGTACACATGTGTATAACTGATGTATTACATTGTTATTTTGTGTATACTTGAATAATCACCACGCAATACACTGGTATTACTCTGCTATATCACTGTGTATTAACTGTGTATTTCGCTGGTATTATTTAGCTACAATACTGTAAAAATAATTGTAGTAACAAAAATATTATCAAAATTTGTGAATTACACGCAAAAAATTAATAGATTTGTTCAGTTTGAAAATTAGTTCTTTGCTTCTTTAGGTAGGTCCACTTTCAATGGAATTCCAAGGGATCAAAGGACATTTTGTATTTATCCGACATCATTGTAGGTGTGACGTCGGTCCACTTTCTTCGGCAGTACACCTTCACCTCTCAAATTTCTGTAACAAAAATATTATTTGTGGTGCATTATATAGAGCAAGAGTGCAACTACCTTAGTAGCTACATTGACAAAACACACACACCCACTAAATAAACAAGTTTAATAGCAAGTACCTTGTACCTTGTTTTGACATGCTCTTCATCTTGCACAGATGAATGTATTTCCCTCTCTCCTGTCTCGTGTCCTACGTGTCTATATCATATATACATATAATATCAGTCAATGTAGTTTTAATACTCAAAGAAAGGAATTTTACAGACATCAATGGCATTTTGTTGAAGAAATTGTTATTGATAATGTTTTATCAGTGACCCTTACCTAAACACAAATCCACTATTGACCCTTACCTTAAACCCCTCTCTCTTACCTATGCACGCAACTTACTTAGCAACCCTTACCCATGAACAATAGTATATTGTGACCATTACCTATAAACATATCTACTCAATTTACCTATTATTAAAAACATCTTTTTAATCGAGTTCCACTTGAACCATCAGTGAGAATGCCGCTATCTCATGTATATACGTAACCATTATAACAAACTCGTTATATAGATCGATGATCCTGTACCTATCACCTCTGTGGCTGGGGGAGGAATCTCAGGACGGCCTTATCGCTTGAAACACTGTCGATCTGTACCCAAAATGCCTCTCCTACTCATGAACATGCCCCCTTAATGATAAAAACATCTCTGTGATCAAGCACTTCTCAATCATTGACTCTTTATACATATAAATACATCTCTCAAATCTCATTCTAAGAAAAACCATCTCTTAGTATTCCTCACCAGTAAGTGCCATATCTTAGTGATCTTTACCTACATATATGATGTGAACCGATCTTTTTTTTAGACTTAAACAGTTTTCCTTATAAATAAACATAGCTACTACACTTAGAGATCCTTGCCAATGAACACATCTCTTTAAGTGACCCATACTATGTGAACACACCTTACCTATCTTTAGGTGACCTAACCTATGAACACTTTCAATGACCCTCAACTATTTTTACGTGACCTAACATCTCTCTAGGTGGTGGTGACGTAACCACTAACACATCTCTTTATGTAACCCTAAACATCCCTTACCCATCGTTAGGTGACAATTTACGAACACATCTCTTTAAATAAACTCTACCATATGAACGTGGGTACAGGGAGACTACAGGAGTGGGTACAGTGTGACTATAAGAGTGGGCACAGGGAGACTATAGGAGTGGGTACAGGGAGACTGACTATAGCAATGGGTACAGGGAGACTGTTTTTTGTTGTTGTTTTTGTTAGTTGTTGTTTTGTTTTTTGTTGTTGTTTTGTTGTTGTTTTCCACTAGCGAGCGAATCAAGCGAGGCACTATACAGGTGTTACAAAGTGAGAATAGCAATGGGTACAGGTAGACTATAGGAGTGGGTACAGGGAGACTATAGGAGTGGGTACAGGGAGACTACAGGAGTGGGTACAGGGAGACTATAGGAGTGGGTACAGGGAGACTACAGGAGTGGGTACAGGGAGACTACAGGAGTGGGTACAGGGAGACTATAGGGAGACTACAGGAGTGGGTACAGGGAGACTATAGCAATGGGTACAGGAAGTCTATAGGAGTGGGTACAGGGAGACTATAGAAATGGGTACAGGGAGACTATAGAAATGGGTACAGGGAGACTATAGAAATGGGTACAGGTAGACTATAGGAGTGGGTACAGGGAGACCATAGCAATGGGTACAGGGAGACTATAGGAGTGGGTACAGGGAGACTGTAGGAGTTATATGTTATATTTCGATTATTTACCTTGCTACTCTCAATTCCAATGATATTTCAATGATGAGATCACTTGTGCACTGCCTCATCAGTCTCTGATGTTACACATACTACAACAGCTCCAGCAGTCGTCATCACACTTTACTACAAAAATAAAGGGATTAATTGCACAACTTAAATGTGCACCAATACATTAGGCTCGAATACCAGCTGCTAACTCAGCACAACTTATAACAGACAGAGAGTAATGCGCATGTACTATTAAATATAGAAAAAGCCACAAATCAACCAAATACTAATATTACAGTCTACAAATTTTAGTACAACATGGCCATCACTACAATCATCCTCACTATCACTTCATCATATTTCATTATCACGTCATCATCATACTACATTACCATCATCATTACTTATCCACCACTAATCTGATCCTCATCATCGTCAGTATCATCATCAAAGCTCGAAGGATATCAAAAACTACCATTCGATATCCTGGCCAGACTATTCCTTTCATAACCAGCTATTACAGAGTTGCTTAACCTTACCGATAGCCTACAAACTCTTTCACTTTAGGCTCAAAGTGGTTTTTATATCTATATTTTTTCTGAAAAGCTATACAAGGGTCAACGAAGATGTTTAAATATTACTGGGTCGGGGGCCATGAGAAAAAACACTCAATTACCTGTTTGGATTAACCCGATAACTGGATATTCGTTCCACCTCTAATAATAGTCACTTACCATCACCATCACTACTATTATTGGCTCTACCATAATCACTAACATCATTATCATAACTACCATCATCATAATCATCATCATCATCACCATCTTCACTACCATCATCATCCTCCTCAATCATCATCATCAGCATCACTACCATCATCACTATCAACATCACCACTACCATCATCACCATTGTCACCATCATTATCACTACCATAATCATCATCATCATCATCACCAAGGTTTCATACAAACTATGGGAACCCTGGGATCCCCCCTCCCCTAAGGTCAGTTTTCCCTCCTAAATTTAGCCCCCCCTTCCCCCCTTAATATTTTTTTTAACCTGACTGAAATTATTTTATGAAAAATAATAATGATCAGTATAAGTACATATGAAAAACTATATCTTAATTACTCTACTGCTAGTTTCTCTTAAAAGGACAAATCATGACTGTCTAGTTCTGGTCCTTCAATAGCAATTCATAATAGTTTGTCTAAGTTGTCATCTAATAATCTGTGTCATAGTCGTGATGTCACCATTTTCATGTGGCTAAAATATTTTTGTGATTATACAAAATTTCCCCCACCCCTAACGAAAAACCCTGTATGAATCCCTGATCACTACCATAATCATACCACCATCAACACTATCATCAACACTATCATCATCATCACCATCATCACCATCATCTTCCTCATCATCATTATCACAACCATCATCATCACCATCATCATCACCATCATTATTACTACCACAATCATCATCATTACCCTCATCATCATTACTATCACCATCCTCATCATCTCTACCATCGTCACCATTATCTTTCTCATCATCATCATCAATACCATAATCATAATCATCATCATCGTCACTACCATAATCCTCATCACAATCATCATTTATAAAGGCCTTACATTTGTCCAATGTCGTCTCGAGCGATCTGGTCCACTATAATGCTACTTTCTCCAACTGCTCCAAGTGTGACACATTATATGGAAAGGTGTGGCCACACCTGAGTGCCTAGTGAGGACACCAGGTAGACACCTACAAATAAAGCACATTGCAACTTAGTGAAAGGTATTACATCACTCATCTAAATAGCCACACCCACTTCCAGGACTTATCTCGGTTGAATTACTTAAGAATAAGGATTGGTATTTGTTTTAAACAAAATAACAAAAACAAAAAAAACAAAAAACACTTTTCTCCCTTAAATAAAAACAGCTGAAGCTGCAATACAGCACAGAGGTATCACATTAGTTCAGTATGAGGGTAATTGTATAGTTTGCTTGTAAAGGAGGCTGAAAAGCATCTTCAAACTATTGGTCAAATTAAGTCACGTGATGATGTTTACATGTGACAGCTAGTGGTAGCTGTTTTGAGGAGTACCACACTCTGCTATTTGATGTGTTCATACAAACCTTATCAATATAGAAGTATATGCATTTATAACCTGTTGCCTGAGCAACCACATTTGTTGTCAAGTACTATAAATCTGATACAGTACATATATGATTATTTGAAAATGACCAAAAAATAAGTGTGTGTACCAAGTCTAATTGAATAAAATGAAGTCCATTTTATTTATGTCAGTTGATAGCATACTTGAAACTGTAAGATGCTGTTGTTCTGACCTCTCAGTACACTGATGGTGGGGTTTCTAATGAGCCATGTCCAGTCCTTTCTAACACCCAGCTAATTCTGAGTTAATATAGTATTGAATGGTGTTCTCTTTTATTCCTTCTGAGATATTTGCATTTCGTCACTTTGATAATTAAAGCGCAGCTATTGAAAATCAAACTGCTGTTTTACGTAACTGCATTAGTGTCATCAGAATTTTTTGGCTCACTTCCATCTTAAAAAATGGCTACAAAGAACAAAAATTTGTCATGGTAACTATGTCCACAGGCTAATCAGTTAGTATTACGATTAACAAACCATCGGCACTTGAGCTTTACTCTCATGTTTCAGGAGTAATTGCAATAAATACAAACCTCAATTATAGGTATATAACTGGTGATGTGCTTGAGCACAAAGGGCGAGTGAGCCAGTGCACAAACGACACTTCAAAAGAGTCTATTAGTCTATTTCTAATCTTGCTTAGATAATATTGATTGCTAAGTATGTAGCCATTGTGACCATTATAATATACTTTAACTAACAAGTACAGAACCACTTTCTTACCTCAATTTCCTGAGTACATGTACTGGTATTTTCTGTAGTCTCTAATATCGCATTCTGACTATCTGAGTAACCAGTAGCTTTTGACAAGTACTCACAGCTACTAAAAAAAAGGCGAGTTTTTTTAATACATCTGGTAAAGGGTTTCAATACCATAGTAACCATTCACCATAACATTTTGCGACTTTTAAAAATGAAGTTCTAAAGAATTACTGCACAGTGTTGAGTATAACAGTAAGTTTTTAAGACCAAGGTGCATCTTATAGCATTCAGAAACAACCTAATATGAAGGGGTAATAATTAATTTCCTTGAATGATATGGGATCGCTAAACGAATATGTTCTGTTTAGTGGAGGTGTGGGAAGGGGTAGACCACGAAGCAAACACAAAACACAAGGGTCAACATACAAATGACATATGTACGTCCACACATAAACAAATATCCCCGATTGTGTTACCCCTGAGAGTGTCTCACTCGCTTCACTCTCCCACCAACTATTACTTACTGTACAATACATATACACAAGGGGAATACGGGAAAATCTCACTAGTTCTTATTGAAAGCAACTGGCTTCAAATAAGGATAAGTAACTATGTAGCTAGAAAAGAGGTATTCTTTGCTACTAAATAGTTAGTTCAGTAAGGACTGAACAGTTTTGCAGTGCAACTGAGTTTTTATCAAGACATAATCAAAGGTAACAGCAATTCATTACTAATCATAAATGGTAATAATAAGTGGTGGTAGCATCAGGAACAATGCACCTCTTTCCAAGGTAAGGTGCTGAATGGTTGTATACAGTAACTGTAAAACAAAAAAATAGCAATACATTAGCATTTTTATGTAACACAACACTGTCTCCCTATCACGATTCATTGATGTTCAGATATATCGATTAAAATTTGTGGTTAAAAAATTTGTGTGTTCTCTAAGGTAATCACTGGTGGGTGAGGCTAATACAATAGTGGTGGATGCGGCTAAATAATTAGTGGTGGGCGTGGCTATGGTCCTTGAAGCTCCTCTGGAGAAGTCGATGTCAAAGAACAATACACAGGCCCTTTAAACATAATGATACCTCTAATCAGGCAAGAAATGAAAGCTAAGGTAAGAATTGTTCTAGGCAGAGGATAGAAATACACCAGTCAAAATAAATAAGGATTGACTAAGTTAGATTGTCTATTATATACACCCAGTCTATTAGACAAGCACTATCACTTGACTCTGCTGCACTTGTACACTAAACATAAGGACATCCCATGGAATGTCCCATGGGACCGTGGGATGGGATGGACATTTTACGGCATTTCTGGACACCTATGGGTATGTCAAACAGCACAATAACCAAGAAGACCAACCACCGCCACTGATCTAATAGGAAAAAAGTCCAGGAAGTTTGTAGACTTAACTGCATCCTGTAACATAACCAGGTCAGAGACTAGTTATGCAGACCAAGCTTAAGTTATGCCGGCTTACAAAGAATGGCCGGTCATCTTGCTTACAGGAATTATCACCCACCCATGTAATAATAACTGTCAGCAACAATGAAAGCCAAACAACAATAACACTTTCACGACATCCACGAATAATAGTAACCATAATTGGAATCAACCCTTTACCTGACCGCTATGCTGGGAAAGGGTGTGGAACTTCGACCATATACATTTTGTTTCATTCATTATTTTACCTTGAACAGTTTATGGTGTGGTTAGCTCCATTGCGACCGTTATGTAAGTTTTTAAAATTAATTTGTGGTTTATGCCACATTTAAGTAACTTGGCACTTTTAGTCCCGGTCTGCCTCTCGACTCTATACTGAAGAAAAATAGTATATTTTTCTAGCTTATTGATGCAGTTTTGAAACTATCAATTTCATAAGAATTTTTCCAACATCAAATTTATTACTACAAGAAGCAAGTTCTGAACACTTATTATCTACTCTGCAGCATTTTCATTCCAGCCAGCAAAACAATATTCACAACTGAAACAGCTTGGAGGTACGTTCAGCGAAACCACAGCATAATCAAGTCAACCAACCAACCACAATTAGAGACAGTAGAAACCATGTTAAGGCACCAAATTTTAATAACATTTTTAATGAACGAAATACGTACAGTGAAAGTTTCAGATCACCTCAGCATAGAGGTTGGGTAAAGGGTCTGATCTGTGAGATCAGCCAGAGACAATCTAATTCAAAAGGGTAAATCATTAAATTTCCTAAGATGATCAGGTAAAGATTGATAAAAAGATTTCCATTTAGTGGAGTATGGGAAGGAACCGACCAAGTGAACACAATGTGAGGGTCAAAGTAAAAAAAAGACATGTACGTCCAAGCATATTTGCTCACCAATAATAATAAATGACAACATCAACAACAATAATAACAACAACTGCTATTCTTCAGCACCTAGCTTACTATACGAAACATCAGAGTTGAAGAATCTGGGAGTTGTACTTCAGATACATATTGAGGCTAAGAAGACTTAATTATGAGAGGAATTAGTAACTTAACACTGGTGGACATTACTGATGAATGAAGTGATAAAAGCATAAACCACAGTCTCCAATCTCTATGCCAAGCCTTAGCTGGAAACTCCAACTAAGTAATTACTGTTCTGTACTGATAACTAAACTGTTGCTACATGTGCTTATTACCATGTGACAAGAGTCCACGTCCTACACATACTTCACTCTATGTAACTGATGCATATCATGCCCTGTGCAAGTTTACCTTAAACTAATAACATGTCCTTCACCAGTATTCACAATGGCAATATTAATGAGACCAACAACCTATCCCTAGGCTATACAAATACACATTCCCCCCACCCCAAACAGCAGCCACCGGAAAGTCATTATTAGTCACATAAATAACTTATACACTGGCCTTCATTATAAAATGTTTTTATCTCAAATAAAACTGATACAAATGGATCAATATACCTCCACGAATAGACTTCTTGTATATGAGGGGGAGGGGCACAATGTTTAAGCCATTCACCGGCATAAGAGTTTATAAGCGTCCAAGGATGATGTAATGTGGGAAACAATTTTTCCTCCAAAACAAGCAATTTTGGCAATAACAATAACATTTGTTGGTGTTTATTTTGTTTTGTTTTTAGACTGACTCTCATCAATGAGTGATAACCTGAGTGAGCAGCCTTTGCTCTGACTTACTTGGATCTTCTTCTGTTCCTTCAATGTAGGATGATGCCTTCTCTCCTATAAGCGCAGAATATTCAGATGATAATGATACTGAATATGTTGGAAGCAGGAAGGTAGACAAGAGGATATAGGAAGTGAAAAGTATGATTAAGTGTAAGAGTGAAGAAGGACAGGAATTTATAGCAATTAAAGTATCGGACTTATACAGTTCCACTCCCCTCCCCCCAGGTGTCGTTGGGCAACAGCATAACTGGCGGAGATGAATGTCTATTATAATAGTAAAAATAATATCTCATCATGTGCAAAGCAATTGCTAATATGGCATTGGAATGCATACAGGTCATGTTGGTTTAATACAGCAATGGTATGGTCACCATAACAACTTTGTTGTTTGTTCCTAGGCAAACATTTTGACCACAAATGTTTAACAATACCTGTACTCACACATTATATATGGTTGCTAGGTACTTTTTCGAACTCTTGCATCTATATACATTTTTTAAACGATCTAGAAAATTGGAAATCTCTGAAATTTATCTGCCGGTGAGAGAGTTAACCCTTTCACCGGTAGATTTTTAAAAAGAAAATATGTAAATAGATTTAAAAAATCATAACAAATTAAACATTGAAAAAAGTACCTAGCAACCATATATATTCATGTAGCATAATAGTTAGGAATTTTGAAAAACCACATATATGTTGCCTAGCAACAAACCACAAAAATTTAATTAACGTTTCATAATATTTACTGAATTATTTTAATATAAAAGTGATAATATGTTGATTATACAATTATATTTACATCTAGATGATTGAATTATATATTTATAAAAAAATTACAAAAATGTTGCTTATAATGAAAAATCTGTAACAGTATGATACTTCAAAAAACAGTTACGTTCAGGTGCTACACATAAATGGACCTTTCAAAAGGAGCATTGAATAAGAGATTCGTGTCGGTTTCCAGGACGAGATGTATTTCTTTTCTTTCAAATAGAAGAACATGTACGTCTACCTCGTCCATGTCCACCTCGTCCACATCCAAATGTCGGGTCTCCATGACAACTGATTTCATCTGAACTATCCTTGCATTGCTAAGCACAGCTATCTAAGACATGCCCAGTGTTTATGACTCACTTTCAGCATCTGAAGATTCAGATCCATTGCTAGTGCTATCATCAGAAGAATGCACAGCATCTTCTAAAGCTTCCACTTCCCTAAAAGTAACTGTTGGAGATCCAATGAATGCAAAAATATCTGTACTGCTCTCTTGCAAGTTCCCTTCATCGCTCTCCGCTTTAGATAATCCAAACTCATCGTCGAACAACAAACTAATCGTCGAACAACAAACTAATAACACCGTCTCTCAGCCGCGAGCTACTGCTGATTAGGCTAATAAAATTCGACGGAATACTACGTCACGGTTTCCTTAGTTACCGTATACCTGCGCGTTAATAAAAATTATATGCAATAAAGCTAAGCTTAAGCTCTATTTTGGTGTTTAAAACAAGTCGATAGCGTGAGCGGTTCATTTTTTGTGTCGATGGGTACCTCGACCGCCATATGGCAGTTATACCAGTGAAAGGGTTAAGAGGCAAAAATAAATAAACTATTAACATCATAAATAAGTGCACTGGTTATGTTTGATAAAATATATCCATGTAAACTCTGTTTAAAAACAAGATGGCACAGTATCTTAGAACACTTCTGATGAAAACTCTGAATAATACTGATAAAAAAATAGTTTTTCACCTATCACCACACTTGCTCATGCTACTGGGAGATTTAATCCAGGAAAGTAGTAACTTAACACTGGTGGACATTACAGATGAATAGAAGTGATATAAAAGCATTAACCACAGTGGACTATCTCCGTGCCTAAGGCTTGGAAAGTGCAACAAACTAGCCTACAGTTAAAAAAAACCCATCACATCCCTGAACTGTTACATGTGCTTATTACCATGTGACAAGAAACCATGATGCATATCATGCCCTATGCAAATATACAGCATACCTAAACATGTCCTTCACCAGTATCCACAGTGGTAATGGGGACTTTTAATGAGACTAGGAACATATCCCAAGACTATACAGATACAACTAGTCTCCATTCCCCCACCACACACACACACACACTGGAAGGTCGCTCTTGTATCACATATATCACATATGTAGGGCTTCCTCGTAAAATGTCATCTCCAAACAAAATTGAAACAAATAGGACATCACACCTCCATAAATAGAGGCTTACCAATAATCACTAACTTGAGTATGTGCACACGCATTCCCTAATTAGGCACCACCTTAATAAAGAATAATAACACACATGTCACAACATTTTGGTTACCATCCATCAAATAGCATAATGGTTAGTGTGTTTTCGGTACTCACTTCCCCATAGAGCAACTTACGTAATCCAGCCTTGCTGATAAATATTCAGGGGTGTTCAAAGGAGTCACCACCTTACTTCTATGTCCTAAAGTCACATTAAAATAGTATATGTAATAGCATCTAGAGAGTGTGTGTGAGGGGGGGAGGGTAAAGCAGAAAAGGCTACACTAGTATTCAACCATAAATTTCTGGAATATCCCACGGAACTATTTTGTTTCAACAAAAATCGATGAGATACTAAAAAAACTCCAAGTAAATGATGGCACTCTCAATTAGTTTTATTCCGCTTTCTAATGACTCGAGTTAATTCCATTACCTCCTGCACATTAACGCCACGTAGTTTAGAACTCCTATTCTTGCCCCAATCGATTAGTCTGACCAGGTTTGCCCCATCCCCACGCAAGGTACATACACTCTCTCCTCCTCCTTCGTCCACAAAGAGCGCGCGCAATAGATCAGAACATAATGACGATCGCTGAGTACCTAATATGACTGGGCGGTGCCTATAAAGTTGCTATAGTTACGAGGGAAGTAAAACTAACAACTAACGGAACTTATTCGGGTATGTATAATTATTAGCTAGCGTTTAAAAATAGCGTGAATTTCTCTGTCAACTACCTAACTGTCTGCTACTAAAACTCAATCACTGAATCTTAGCGTATTGTGCTAGCTATACTAGCTAACTCTCTTGCACTAGCTCCGTTCTCCAAACGTAAAGGAAAAAAGTATCACTATTATTTGTTGCCAGTGATTTTAATACATAACTTAGTAATTTTACAGTCTCCAGTTAGCAAATTGGCAACATCAAGTGAATAAAATTATATCTTACGAATTCATAGATGATTGTGCCACTATAATACTTGTATTTGTAGTTGTGTAACCTGCATAGAGAAATTATACAGATATTACACATTATAGCTAGTAGACTTGCCTTGATATGGATTACCGTAAATAATAGCAGCAGGTGTTATTAGTGGCATAAATGGGTATAAAAGTGTGGGTGTGTTGCTTAAGGTGTTCTTTCTGTGTAGGGTATCATAAACCTTACCTATAGTAGTAGATACTGATGCTATTATCTCATGGGTGTTGTATATCCTATTCAGCGTCTACACTATTCGATATCTGGCATTTGAGTAGTCAGCAGTTTGATCTGTGTAGGAAAAGTACTTGGAGTAAAGCACTTGCACAGCTACATGTGTGCATCTGAATAAATATATCACTAAGGACTGTAAAGGAGTTCTTATCTTACAGCTATAGCTATTAGTAACAGTATTTGTTGCTATTATACTTATAACAGAAAAATGAAATTCAAAGTCTGGTTAATTGTCCCATGCCCACTCCAAGACTGCTGCTGCATACCAGCCACAAGATTTAGGAGAACTGGGTAGATGGCTTTCAGTGGTGTTAAAAGACACTTCTTAGGATTAACTGCACCTGACAGTTTAATGACGATTAACTGGTTGAATTAAGATGGTGGGTCTCTCAACAACTATTGATGACCCACTTCTGCACTTGAGTTTCCACTCTGACCAGCTTTTCACTGTAGCATGTAACTTCACTAGGCAAATAAGTGTCTCAGCACTTGCCCAATGTTCCATGGAACCAGCATCCCATCAGATCTCAACAGACTAGATGATACTGTACTTGTGACTGTATAAGTCTGATAATTTTAGTGCTATTCACCTATTTATATAATTATGGCAGAAGAAATGCCTATTTTTGCGGAACGCATGTAAATGGCATATACGTCTTAAAAATAATATATTAACATATATATATATCATAAAATGAACACAATGAAACAATTCAGTATTGATAATAGTAGCTATGAACTTGACAGGACACTATCCCACAGAACTAATGGTACTGTTAGCTCCTGCAGCCGACGATTCCAAAGAGCCATTTTCAAGTTGCTAAAAAAGAAAAAAGATGTAACTGATATTTACTACATACACACACAACACTGCTATTTACAGCCATTGTAAAACAGCTGTTATGTGGCAGTACACAGCCATTGAATGTGTTAATAAAATATTTTATCATCATTTTAATGAAAACACACACTCAAATAGGAGCCATCAAAATAGAGAGACTTACTGTACACACAAAAAGAGCCTGAAGAAGTGAGTACAATACTGCAGTACTTGATACTGAGGAGGAAGGGACACTAGGACTCCACCCTCACACTAAACTGAGTTCTTCCTCCCCCAAACAGAGGTGTCCACACCCCCCCCCCAAAAAAAATAACATTCCCCCCAACCCCCTTTCTCCACCCACAAAAACCTCCTCACTATTATTGTTTAAAGTAGACAACAACAAAAACAACAAAAAAATTCTGCAGCTACAATGAAATGTTCTGCTGTAGATGTCCAATAACATTAAATAATATTGAATATGGGTAGTGGGTGAAGAAGTCTGGATCAGAAACTCAAATTGGTGAGGTTTTTCTCTGCAACAAAAATGCACTGGAAGTGCAGTAGCAAAGGTAAAGGTTAACAGGCCATGGGGTAGGGAGCATGTGTAGTAGAGAACGTGTGGGCCATGGGTTGGGCAGCTCCAATAGAAGCACAGTGCAGCCCGCGTCACACAGCAAAGGGAGTTAGACAGCAGACAGCTAGTGGCAAAGAACCCCACCCACCCACACCACAGTAGTTTCAATAAGACTAGGACATAAATAGGAAGGAGTTGGTGCAGTACACATCACTGGAGGGAAAATAAAAGTCAAAGTGGTAGGATGAGGACCACCTCTCAGGGTGCTGCCAAGTAGGCGTATAATGGAGCGCCAAGTAGTAAGCGGTACGACTGAGGTTAGTGAGGAGGACTTATTAGACAGTTCATTCAATTTATCATTCAAATCAACTCAAACAACACGACCCTCACGTGACCCCTTATTGAGCATGACTCAGCAAGTAATTAGGCGTGGGTGACATAAAAATAAAATAAACGAATGAGATGAGTGTACAAATGACATAATTGATTAACTTTTATAGTCTGCAGCTCATAGAAGTGTGCATGTGTGTGAGTCGTGTAGTGTCCACTTGAGTATTGCATGTGTGTATGTGTATGTGTGTATATGCATGTGTGTGCGTGCGTGCGTGTGTGTATGCATGTGTGTGTGCATGTGTGTGTATGTGTGCATGCGTGTGCGTGCATGTGTGTATGCATGTGCATGTGTGTGTGTGTGTGTGTGTGTGTGTGTAGTGTCCGTGTGCATGTGTGTGTGTGTGTGTGTGTGTTGGTGGGAGAGGGGGAGGGGTTGGAGGGTTAGACTTCAGAGTGTTTCGCGGGAGTAATGAACACTCACCATCATTGGGTGGACCAGTCATGTGGCTACAAAGACTATCATAACTATTCAATTACACAGAGGAATTACCAGCTGAAGCTACTTCAAAAATAAAATAATAAAATTACATAAGTGAGTCACTTCACGGAATATTTTAAAGCCACCACAAGTGATAACATGTTCTACAATACAGTAGACAGGGATTTTTAGCCAATTGTAAGGGGTTTAGGCTCCTGCCTCCTCCCTTCCAAAGTTGTTGTAATCTTAGTGGAGAAATTTACTCCAAATATTCATCAATTTCCTGAAAATGACAAACCCCTTTCAGGGCTCCATACAGGATTTTTTTCTGGGGGGGGGGAGGAGGTAATGCTAATATTAGCTGCTTTATCCACTGTTAAAATTCAGAGGTATACGGGGATTTTTTCAGAAACATTTAAACTTTTGAACACACTCCTCGTCCTTCCTTGGAACAGCATCAGTTGAAAGATCTTCCAGCTACATACGAAGCTCATTAAAACCCGTATACGCAGCAGTATCACTGACTAAAACCTTCGTCAGCTCGTAAGAATTGCCATTGAGGCCCTGAACTTTCGGCTGTAAACTTGGATGAAGTTCTAGAGATTTTCAAACAAAAAAGTAGAAGAATTGTGCTTTGGTTTACATTTTTTAATAATAAAAAAGAATTTTGCTCTGAGTTACCATTTATAATTATAATTAAAAATTCAGATTTCTTGGGGGGGGGGGGAAATTCCAGGGCAACCCCCCTCTGTATGAAGCCCAGCCTTTAAAATGTTGACTTTGCCTACCTAAAATTTCATTTGGTAACACTCCAACACATTGCCACCCACCATAGCAAAACACCTGCATATGACCATGCCCACCATGGCAATACTCCCACACATGACAACAATCATTAATGACCTTAGCAATGACCACACCTACAATTCTACTAGGCAATAATCTAAAACATTGCCACACTCCCCCCTCCCCCCATGCCCCATGACCGCACCTACCACAGTAGTACACCCACACAGACCACACCTATAATTTGACCATGTCAATGACCACACCCACACAACAATGATTCCACCCCTCCCACACATAGCCAACTATCTTGGTGATAATTCCACTCCTCCAATCTGCAGTACAAGCAAAAGAATGGCTACAGCTGGCACAACTTTATAATAAGATTAATATGATATTGCCGCAGGGATTAATTATGGGAAGAGGAGGGGGGGGGGGGGGGAACTTGGGCAGTAGCAAAACAATTATTAATTGCTATAAAATTGGGGTTCAGCCTCAATAGCACACTACAAAGTTGGGAAAAACTATTCCTCCCCTCCTCCCACCGCTCCCCCCACTAGTAAACCCTGCTTGGTCCCAATTACAAGAGTTCTTTTGTACACAACACACACACACACACACACACACACACACACACACACACACACACACACACACACACACAGTACATCGGAAAACATAAGAGTATTAACACACATACATTAAATGTTTCACCCACTTACCAACATCTGCTTCAATAAGAATTGTCTTCTGCTAGAAGTCGACTGGAAAAACTGCAACTGTACTGTTGATTATTAATACAATAAGCTTCTTCACGGACATCAAGACCTCTACCATTCCTAATATTAAACACAAGTAAAAATAAATAACAACAATCTATTTGGGTAAAAAAAATATTCAAGCCCCCGCCCCCACATTTATACTTTCTACGAAGAAATATTTAAATCTATAGTAAATATCACTAGTAATTATCACTTCTGGTACATAACCATCTCCCCACCCCTTGGTACGGTACATATGCCAACAAGTAACATTTCTTGTTCCTCCAATGCCTATCTCGGTGTACCACACACGTTACTATATATAGCTGCTCTCTATTAAGAATGTCAGTTTAATAAAATTATGATGCTTGCACACTTACAAGGGTTATATCTAGAGATTTTTCTGGGTGGGGTGTGTGTGTGTGTGTGTGTGCGTGTGTGTGTGTGCGTGTGTGTGTGTGAAGCTTGAGCAAGTTTACCTCCCTCTCTCTCTCTGTATGGATGTATTTGTATTAATGGTACATTCTAACTATCCAATCAGATTGCTTAATTCACAATGCTATACTAGTGACTTACACTATCTTCGGGCCTCTGGCCCTCAGTTGTGTAAATCCAGATCGACATCCACGCAATTATGTAACCTACATATACATACATATATTTATTGTCATTAGACCACTTGACTATTTTCGCATCATGCGAGCTTTCAATATTCTCCCTTGAACGCTCCATATGGAACGCTTCAACATGCATGAATGTAGTTCTGGACAATCCCGGCCATGCTGGAATGTTCAATATGCATCATGTGATGAGGAAACACTTAAGGTACTCAAGGGAAACATCTAGGGAAAAGTCCCATTCAATTCAAACGTTATGCTAACTTGATATCGTGAAGCAAAACTATCATACACTGCAAGAATCATTAGCTCACATGATTACAATGTGACAAAAGGGGCAATCACCAACAAAAGCTAGTACCTGAAATTAACTAGCATAATAAAAGGTCTAAATAGTTGTTCAAGTAACTCAGAACAACATTTAATTGTCAGTATCTCCAAAATCAGAACATGACAGACAGACAGATCGACAGACAGGACGGCTACAATATCCCTCTCGCACACGCAGGCTGAGGGTTAATTACATATCTTGTCTAAGTCAAATATATGTGGATACCATATTTCTCAATGTACTTTACTTTATTCCTCCAAAATACAAAACAAAAAACAAACAAAAAAACAAAACAAAAAACAACAACAAAAAGCAACCAACAACAAACAGAAAAATAAATAACCCCCTCCTTCCCCCCACCCAGAAAACAAACAACAAACAAACAAAAACAACATCAAAGTCCAGCAAAATGTACCTAACCATGGATAAACCTCTTCTACTCAATATGGACATCTGAAATAGTCCTTCAGGGAAACTCAACATTCCAACAAAAGTGCTTCTGCCCAATCACAAGTCAAATGAGAATGACAGGCTAACTGAGAGTATCATAACTTCAGACTACGTGTTGGATGGAACACAGGGACAATAAGAATGTTGCCATTTGCATAAATGATCATCTAAATACACACATGTAGATTTAGATATAGAACAGGCTTCTCCATAACAATGTGGTTTTCTTTCGCTCATCCAAATGATCATCCAAAACTTCTTAACCAAAACTTAAAACCTGATATGTCACATATATTATCCACAGATAAAAAACCGACCAAAAACAAAAAACAAAAACAAAACAACAACTAACAAACTGTGTCAACTTAGACTTGATTTAGTATAACATCTGATCATGATTGATATTATATCAAGTATATTTCATAGCAGATATGTCGTTCAGTAACATTTTTCATTCTTGTACTTAAAAAAAACAACTGATTAAAACTAGGTAGTGTAGAACATACTCGCAAGCAGACATTACAGCATTGACAGAAGTCCTACAGACCACAGTTCAAACACTAATAACACTTCTTCACTCTGACTTCAGGAAGGGTAAGGTGGAGGAAAGGAGGAGGTGGTGGGAAGGGAGAAGGGGAGAATATTATGAGCAAAAGTTCTTTTCTTGTAGTGTTCTATGGGAACGAGAACTATCTACAAGTCGCCTTATTTTCTTGGCATAGTAATGCGAATCTAATTATTGCACACCACAACTATGGAAGTAGGGTGTGGCTATGTCTCATATCCAAAACATACATCACCAGCTCATGTAGTCCGGCGTAGCCAGACCCCGTACCGAACCGCTATGCTGGGAATGGGTCTGGGGACATGGCTATACCAAACTTATTCTGCCGCACATATATTACGGCGATCATTGTGGTGGTCAATTACCGTTAGCAAATTACCGGGAATAGCCCTCCTCAACCACAAATAGAAATTCCTGTGCATATCAGCCACCCTTTCCAACGCTAGGTTTAGTAATCATGGCTAATTTGTGGTAGAAATTCAGGTATAAAGGAGGTGGGGCACTCACCACTTCCACATTCCTCCAGAACAAATTTGGTATGGCCATGTCCCCAGACCCTCCGCGCACTTTGCGTGCTACGTGGGTCTGGCTACGCCAGACTACTACAGCTCATGAGATTATATTTAGGCTACTAACACTTAAAAATTACCTTCCAGTCCTTTGGTTTAAGAAATGTTACTCTCCAGCTGTATAGCAGCACTGTTTGCAAATAAACGCAACTGTTTGTGTGGGGGAGTGCAAGTGGGTGTAAAGCACGAGCTAGTCTATCTCCCCACAGATGGTGTTACGAGTAGGTGTGGTCGAAGGACCAGGCTGATGAGACCCCGAGACGCCCGCGGTACACTTAGAGCTCAACCGCTGTCGCGTTAGCAATTGCAGTCTCGCTCTGAGCTCCTAAAAGCGGCTATACCCCTGATGGTATGAGAGGCTTCAGGTTTTAAACTCATCGAACAATTAGACATACATTTACAGCACATATAAGCAGTGTGAGTGGTACAGGATTACTGTGGGTTGGTGGTTTGGCATGATGAATGGTTGTGTAGTAAGTGTGGTTAAGGATGAATATAGTTAAAGTGGTGATATGGTAAAGTATGGAGTATGATGATGTGTTCACATGATTCTTCTCTTTTCTTGTGCTTGAGTGTCTTCTTCTTCTGGTCTGGGATTAGGTCCCAGACATCCTCCCGGCCTGGGTTGATGGGTCATCTTCTCTTCCGGGGTGATCTTCGGAGTGGAACGGTATGATTCTGCAAGTTGGGCGGACATAGGTTCGGCCGTGACACCGGATGGTGACTGCTCTGACCTCGCCGTCGTCTCCGGGGTGGACCTCTTCTATTCTTGCCAGGGGCCAATCTCGGGTTTTCAGCGTTTCATCTTTTATGAAGACGACGTCACCCACTGCGGGCGGTTTGCCCGCGCGGAGCCACTTTGTGCGCTGAGCACAGGAAGCAAGGTACGACGCCGACCACTGTCTCCAAAGGTCGGCTGTCAATCGGCTGGTCAGGTTCCATCGCCTGAGGTTGCTCATCTTGCCGCCCGGGGGTCCAGGAGTTGGGGGCGCGATGAGGGGCCGCCCCACGAGGAAGTGTCCAGGCGTGAGAAAGGCCCCCTCTGCGGCCTCGTCAGAGTGGAGAGGCTGCAGGGGTCTGGAGTTAAGTATCGCTTCTACCTCCTGGAGGATGGTCGTGAGCTCATCAAACCTGAGGGCGTGTGGTTGCAGGTTTTTCCGGAGAAGTGTTTTCATGGACTTCACCGCTGCTTCCCAGAGTCCACCGAAGTGCGGTGCTCTGGGAGGGATGTTGTGCCACGTGATGTTGTGTTTCTGAGTGAAGGTTGAGATCGCTGTTGTAGTTTCTTTGGATTCCGTGAGCTTTTGTAGCTCACGGATCTCCTCCCGGGCTCCGAGAAAGTTCGTTCCGTTATCGGAGTACATATGTGACGGGCAGCCTCGGCGAGCAACGAAGCGTCGGAAGGTGGCCATGAAGTCTTCTGTAGAGAGGGAGGCGCATAAGTCCAGGTGGACTGCCTTTGTGGTCAGACAGACGAAGACTGTCGCGTACGTCTTCAGTAGGACGGGCTTGCGAGTGTGTCCCAGACGAAGGACGAACGGTCCCGCAAAGTCCACCCCCGTCCTGTCGAAAGGTGGAGCAGGAGTCGTGCGCGAAGAGGGCAGCATCCCCATGGCGTGGGCGAGGGGCTTGGCGTAGGCACGTTGGCAAGCTGGGCACTGTCTGCTGACGAGCTTCAGGAGGTTCCTGAGGTTCGGGATGTAGTAGGTTGAGACTATGATGGAGTGGAGTGCTGAGATTCCCGCATGGCTGTAGGTGACGTGTAGTGTTGACACGAGAAGCCTGGTCAGTGATGACTTCGGAGAGAGCGGGATTAGCTTGGATGGTTGGGATGGTCTGGAAGTGTCTCTGACCCTGCTGCAGATTTGGAGGTATCCCTGGTCCGAGATGGAGAGTCCGAATTTATGGAGGGCGTTGGCCTTTGATAGGGCGGAGTTGCTGAGTGCAGCATTGAAGGCATCTGGAAGGGATTGCAGCTGGGATAGTTTGAGGATGACAGCTTTGGCTTGTGAAATTTCCGTGGAGTTGAGGCAGTTGGGATCGCAGTTTGGAGGTTTTGCTCGAAGACGTCGGATCCAAGCGATGATCCGGACCAGCTTGTGGAAGGACGCGAAACGTGACCACAGATTGTCCAGGAAGTGGGATTGAGCTTTGGACATCGAAGTTGAGGGCTTGATGGTGGCTGCGCAGATGGCAGATGAGGGCTTTGAGAGCTTGCGGAATGGCCAGGCGGTTGGAGGTGAGGACAGCCACGGAGGTCCAGACCACCAGAGAGTAGAGGCGACTAAGTCTGGTGCATTCATACCCCGACTGGCGAGATCAGCGGGGTTGTCTTGGGAACGGACATGTTTCCACAATCTTGGAGAGATGAGATCTTGGATCGCGTGTACACGATTGGCCACGAAACGGTCGAGTTGTGAGGGGTGTTTTGGCAGCCAGTATAATACGATCTCACTGTCAGTCCAAGCGAACGTGCAGCCTTGAGTAATACCGAGGATGTCGGCAGTGTGGCGGAGGAGTTTAGCGAGGAGATGGGCTCCGAGTAACTCTGCCTTCGGAATGGTGATTGGTTTGACTGGGGCGACTCTGGCTTTGGCTGTCACCAGAGAAACTGAGATGGATCCGTCTTCGTGGGTGGTCCTTAGATAGATGGCGGCACCGTAGGCGAGTGTGGAGGCGTCGCAGAAACCATGGAGGGTTTTGGAGACCGAAGAGGATGAGGAGTTGGAGAGGCGTCTTGGAATCGGATGAGCGAGTATAGTCGGCAGGTCAGCTAGCCAGGCTTTCCATTTGACTTCAATATCTTCTGGAACGGGTTTGTCCCAAGGTAGATCTCTTTTCCACGTTTCTTGGAGGATGATCCTAGCTTGTATGATGGTAGGGCAGAACAGTCCGAGCACGTCGAATACGGCGGCGGTCCCGGAGGCGATAGTCCTTTTAGTGATGATGGTGACGTCCGGTTGAGGAGGAACGGCTACGTGGAGAGAGTCTTTTTCCGTATCCCAATGGATCCCGAGGGCTTTAGGCGAGTCCTGTGGTTGGGCGATGGTCAATGGTTCTGTAGATTCGTCGAGTAGAGTAGGCGGGATGTGGGCTCTGACTTCCGGGGAGTTAGTTCTCCATTTGCGTAAGGTCATTCCAGCGCGAGAGAGGAGTTCACACAGTTGTCTCCACAGATGATCGGCTTCTTCCACAGTGTCGGCTCCGGAGAGGAAATCGTCCACGTAAAACGTCGTCAGGATGGCAGATGAAGCTTGAGGATGTGACGCAGAGTGGAGATCGGCCAGATGGTGTAGGACTTGCGTCGCGATGAACGGCGAGCAGTTGATCCCGAAGGTTAAGCGTTCCATTCGGCAGTCTCTGATAGTGCCCTGAGTGTCTCTCAATAGGAATCTGTGGAGATCTCTATGTTCTGGGTTGAGGGCTACTTCGCGAAACATTTTCGAGATGTCTGCTGAGAGGCCGATGGGGTGTAGTCGAAACTTGACGAGGACGTCCGTGAGTGGCGGGTATAAGTTAGGTCCAGTGAGTAGGGTGTCGTTGAGCGACTTGCCAGAAGACGTAACTGCGGAGGCGTCGAAGACAGCTCTACATTTGGTTGTGGAGGAGGAGTCTTTAAAAACGCCGTGTACCGGAAGGTAGTAGCTTGGTGAGTTGTGAAGTTGGTCTGCTGGAACGAAGTGGGCATGTCCCAGGTCGATGTACTCCCTGAGGACGTTGTTGAAGGCTTCTAGTTTGTCTTTGGCGAGGAGTGATCTCTCGTTGGATAGCAATCTTTTGTAGGCTTGCTTTCTGGAGTCTCCTAACGTTGGGGCGTCGGAGACGTGTGGCAGGGAAACGGAGAAGCGTCCGTTGACGTACTTGATGGTGTCATGGAAATGGCGTACGGCTTTGGCATCGTCTGCGGAGCAGGATGGGGCTTCTGGCACTTGATCCAGCTCCCAGAGTCTGGAGAGGTTGGAGTTGAGGTCGTCCGGAAGAGCGGTTTCCACAATGGCGGCGTTGGCTCCCACAGCTGGCTTTGAGGTGCAGGGTCCGGATACGCTTAGGCCAAAGGGTGTCTTTATGAGACGGAGTCCGTCGACTTTCTTGGGGCTTTCGGTGACGCAGTCGTCGATATCGGATACGCCGATGAAGATATCCACGGGTCCACCGAGACTTGGATCTGCGAGCTCGGCTTTAGTGAGGCAGGAGGCTTTGAGGATGTCGTCCCGGTTGGTAGGAGTGACTGTGGTGATGAGGCTGGGCACGACAATGAAGTTGATAGGTTTCGTTTGGAACTTTTTGGAGTGAGAGTACAGCGGGGTGACCACATAGAACTTGGATGTTATGCGTCCTGATGTGCAAGTGATGGACATCGGTTGTGGGTAGCGTTTGAGCTTTAGGTTGCTGGCCAATTCCTCCGTCATTAGGGAGGCTCCCGCGCCCGAATCGAACATGGCTCTCGCTTTAGCTGAACGTTGACCATTTTCGAGGGACACAACCACAGTGTTTGGGAAGGCTGTGTCCATGGCGGGAGGTGTGGTGGAGGGCTGTGTCGAAGTTCTGTCGACGACGGCGGCGGCGTTCGTAGTGGCGGCAGCAGGAGTAGGAGCAGTTTCGCGATCACGGTGTAGGAGCGAATGGTGTCTTCCACCGCAATGGCGACACGAGAACTTGCTCGGACAGAGACGACACGTATGCTTGTCCGAGAAACAGTTCACGCAGAGTCGGCGGTCACGTACTGTTTTGTTTCGTTTGTCCACGTCGAGGGCAATGAAGGTAGGGCATCGATTGAGTAGGTGCGATTCCCCACAGGCAGCGCATTTTGGGCTGGTCCTTGGTTTGAAGGGTCGGTTGGATGGCGACGTAGGTACGAGCGATGAGGTTGGAGACGGCATGTATTGAGGTACCGTGATGGCGTTGGTGCTGGATGGAGTGGGTAGCTTGACGTCTTGGGAAGGAACTGCCGATGGCCTCATATGGCAGATCTTCCCGTTGGCGAATTCGCTCCACGTTTCCAGGGTCGGGTTTCTGATCTTGTTGATGTGGAGGCGCCAGTCACGGCTCATCTGCGGATCCAGCCTAGACCCGATGAGATAGGTTAGGAATTCCGAGAGAGAGTTGCCGATGTGAGCCGTGAGGGCCTTGTGTCCGCGAACAACACGGTGGAGGGAGTCCTGAACGCTTGAGAAGGACTCTGTGACTGTAGGTAGATTGAGGATACGATCGAGTAGGAGTGGCACGACGACCTCGGCCCGGCCGAAATACTGGCGCAGCTGGGCTAGGCAGTCGTCTACGGTGGCCGTGGGGTCATCTTCCAGGATCTTGCGTCCTTCCGGATGTTGGATGGCTGTGGCAAGGATGGCTCTCTTGTCCGCTTCGCTGAACGACTCTGCCCTCGTCCTCAGTGTGGAGCTGAATAGTGCCTCAAAGTTGGCCCAGGATAGAGGGTCGCCGTTGAATTTGGCGATATCCACATTGATGGGGGCCATACGGCTGAGTGGAGGTCGTTCAGGCGTGGAGGTAGTAGCAGGAGGAGAAGTAGCGATCGGAGCGGCTGGCATCCGCGGCATCTTAGCAACCGCTTCCACCAGGATGTTGTTAATAGCGTCGGCGTAGTTGGCGAGTTCTTCAGACCTGGGATGCAGGGCGGCTTTAGCACAGAAGCCCGCGTGCAATTCCTGGAGCTTCTTGAGTTCGTCGCGGACCTCATAGACCGTGTGGTCGCGATAGTTAAGGAATTTCTGAAGTCTGTCCGCGAGGACTCTCCCAAGGTCGTATGCTTCGGCCTGAGCAATAAAGGTCTCCACGTCACGCACTAGAGACGAGTTAATGTCCGCGTCTCTCTCCCGCTCCGCAAACTCGGATTCGAGGGCGTCGATGTCAGCGGCCACTGCATCGTCGATGAGATCCTGCAGGGCCTGTTGCTTCTCCACTTCGGTTTGGAGTGTCCGAAGGAGGGATCTTCCCTCGCTGACAGTGGTGTCACGGAGGGTTCGGTCGTATAGTGCGGCTAATTTCTTCGAGCAAATTGTGACTTGACCGCGGCGATGGGCGCGCTGTCGTCGGATCATGTCGAGCGGTGGTGATGGACGGGAATCCTCCGTTGCCATAGTGGAAGTGTAGGATCGTCGATGGCTCGGGCGAGATGGCAGGTACGAACGGCGGCTCGAAGGACCAAATGTGGGGGAGTGCAAGTGGGTGTAAAGCACGAGCTATTCTATCTCCCCACAGATGGTGTTACGAGTAGGTGTGGTCGAAGGACCAGGCTGATGAGACCCCGAGACGCCCGCGGTACACTTAGAGCTCAACCGCTGTCGCGTTAGCAATTGCAGTCTCGCTCTGAGCTCCTAAAAGCGGCTATACCCCTGATGGTATGAGAGGCTTCAGGTTTTAAACTCATCGAACAATTAGACATACATTTACAGCACATATAAGCAGTGTGAGTGGTACAGGATTACTGTGGGTTGGTGGTTTGGCATGATGAATGGTTGTGTAGTAAGTGTGGTTAAGGATGAATATAGTTAAAGTGGTGATATGGTAAAGTATGGAGTATGATGATGTGTTCACATGATTCTTCTCTTTTCTTGTGGAGTGTCTTCTTCTTCTGGTCTGGGATTAGGTCCCAGACAGTTTGCACCCTGCTCACACAGCAATTCAGCATGGTTAGAACATAGAAGATGAGCATATTGGGTCCAAAAAAAAAACTCTGGCAATGCATCCTGAAATACTCCACAAACAATAGCCCAGTCTTGTGTTTCGCCTTATCGAGCTTCCTATACATCGGGAACTTCAGTGCCAACTAAGTGGAAGAGGTCGAATGGAGACCCAGAGTAAGGAACAATAACATTTCTTGCAGAGACCCTTTACCGAACGTTAGTTTGCGTTTGGTAAAGGAGAACTCTGGCTAAAGGGCTACGCGTTATTGTTCGTGACGATGCCAAACACTTAACCTTTGTTAGGTAAAGTGTCTTTCAACTTACCTTTTTTAGGTTGTTGGAATGAAATACACTCAATTTATTAATTAATTTTTATTATTATTATTATTATTATCATTATCATTATCATTATTACTATTATTATTAGCTATTATTATTAGCTACAACTACAGTACTATTATTATATTTTATGATTAGTTTATTTGTATAATTTATTTAGCTATTTGCTAAAATATAAATTAAGAAATAAAGAATGAATAAAATGAAATAAATAATTTTATGAAAGATAAATAACTAAATAATTGAGACCGTGGGTGCTGTGAGTCAAAAGTCTATGGCTTGTTGAAGGATATGGGACACCGGCATAGTGGTGCAGACAGGAGACCCACAGGCTAGAGACTATCCTTTTCAGCATCTCTCAGTGGCTGTGCAGCGAGGAAACTGTACCTCTGAAATCAAATGAATAAAAATAAATAAATATTTAAATGAATAAATATAACAATTAAATGAATAAATAAATAAAATAAAATAAATACATAAATAGAAGCATAGACAAATAAATAAATAAATAAATATTTAAATGAATACATAAATAAGATGAACGAGTGAATGAATGAGGAATAAAGATAGACCCACTAAAATTTGATGCTTTGTGTGTCAAATATTTAAGGCATAGTGTTGCCCACTCCTATCTCACCATTCCCAATATCACTGATAACTATGTACTTTTGTGTGATGCTTCTTCCAAGGGAGTGGGTGGGGTGTTATGTGTCTGTAAAGATGGGCGAGACTTACCGGTCGCGTACTACAGTCGACAGACCCGAGCCCGTGAAGAGAAATACAGTGCAAGCGAATTAGAATGTCTGGCTCTCGTGGAATCCCTTCACCATTTTAAAGGCTACTTGATCGGAAAACACTTCAAAGTTGTCACAGACCACAAAGCCCTGAAAGCACTCATGATTTCGACCAGTCTGAACTCTCGTCTGTGGCGATGGCTCCTTACTATCCTTGACTTCTCCTTCGATGTCCAGTATAGACCGGGGAAGGACCACGTTATCCCTGAAAACCCAAAATGTCTGATAGATTCGTAAAGAGCGAGTCCATCCAACTCCTGGGCACTATATCGACACTGAGTACCCTTCAATTGTCTCGAGAAGAACGCAACTGGTAGCAACTCGTCATTCCTCCTCACAGACAGCACTGCTCCAATCCCTGTAGCACTTGCATCACTTTCAACAACAAACACATCCGACACACATGGTACAATTAAACACACACTAGAACTTAACTGATCACGTAGACCCCTGAAGGCTTCCATCATCTGGCTTGTCCACTCCACCACCCCTGCCGCATTCCTGGATGTTGAGGGCGTGAGAGCAGAGGACCAGCGGTGATACTCCTTGATAAATTTCCTATAGAAGCCAATCAACCCCAAGAAAGCCCTTAACTGCTTCCTAGTCCTTGGAAGTGGATGTTCTCTGATTGCCTTCACCCTAGCTTCCGGTACATTGATAACTCCTCCTCCTATAACATGTCCTAAAAACTCCAATTTCACCCTACCAAAACTGCACTTCTTCCTCTTAACCGTAAGCCCTGCCTCTTTCAACACCTCAAATAACATACCCAAATGAACCTTATGCTCGCCCAACTACCTGATACAACCAAAATATCATCAATATACACTCGTGTAAACTCAGTACACCCTACCAGCACAGTGTCCATTAGCCTCTGGAACACTGATGGGGCATTAGTCAGCCCAAAAGGCATACGCCTAAACCTAAATTTCCCAAAGGGACAAACGAAGCAGGTTTTGTCCCTGTCCTCCACTGCTACCTCCACCTGATGGAATCCCTTTGACAAATCAACCTTGGATAACACCTTTCCCCATACCAACCATCTCAATCATCTCCTCAAACCCCGGAATGTAGTACGGCTCCTTCACAGTAAGTGAGTTGAGCCGCCTATAATCCACACACAACCTCACTCCTCCATCCTGTTTCCTCACCGGCACCAAGGGTGACGCCCACGGCCCATCACACCTCTCTATCACCCCACACTTCTCCAAACTGCTCAACTCCTTTCTAACCTCCTCCCTGATCCCAATCGGAACTGAGTAGGGGGCCTGCCTAAATGGTGGGTGATCCCCAGTCTCAATCTTCATCATAACTCTCTTGGTATTCCCTGGTAAGTCAGAAAACACATCCTCATACCTGCCCAACAGTTCCTCCAGTTCACCCTGATCAAAACCCTCACATTCCCCACTTAACACATTCCTCTGCTCCTTCACTTCCTCTACCACAACATCCAATCTTGCAACCCTCACTCTCTCACAATACTTCTTCAAGCAATTCACGTGCACAACCTTACAGTGTTTCTTCATCCCTTCCTTACAAATCTTATAATTAACTTCACCCACACGCTCCAACACCACATAAGGCCCTTCCCACGAATCTGCCAACTTGCAACTCAACCCCGGTATTCTATACAACACCTTCGACCCAACTGCAAACTCCCTCAACTTCGCCCCCCTATTCATCAATGCCAACCTGCTCTCCTTCCCCTTAGCCATCTTCAACTCAGCACAATCCCTCATTAGCTCCAAACGCTCCGCCATATTGTTCACCCACTCACACACATCCAACTTCCCACACTCCATCTCATATAGCCCATGGTACAATGCTTCCATAGGAGTCCTGACTCTAAACCCATAAACCAAGTCAAATGGGCTAAAACCCGAATCGGCATGGGGCATCTGCCGAAGCACAAACAACACAAAGTTCACCTGCCCCACCCAATCTAACTCAGCTTCCTTACACTTCCCTAAAATGGCCTTGAAAGTACCATGCATACGCTCCACTGCACCATTCGTTTGAGGATGGTACGGGGAGGTCTGCACCTTCTCTATTCCAATCAATGCACACAACTCTTTCACCAACCTGGAACAAAATTGACTGCCTTGGTCCGTCAATATTCGCTCAGGTATAGAAGTCCTCACAAAAATGGACCACAGCCCCTCAGCAACCGACCTGGCTGTTATGGTCCTGAGTGGCACAGCCTCAGGCCACCTAGTAGCCAAACAAACATAAGTTAACAAATACCGACACCCCCCTTTACCCTTGGGCAACGGCCCCACAATATCCACGGCTACATCTTCAAAAGGCTCGGTCAGCACCGGCCTCTCAACCACCGGAGCCTTCCTGGGCCTCTGTTTGCTCTTCTGCTGACACAATTGACACCCTCTACAATGTGCACCGATGTCTCTGTGCATCCCAGGCCAAATGAAGTGCCTGCCCATCATAGCTAACACCTTGTCCGCCCCCAAATGGCCAGTCTTCTCATGTGCCAAGGTCAACACCTTACCTCTCCACCCACTAGGCACCACCAACACATCACAGAATTCATCCCAAGTAACATACATAGATTTAACCAAACTTCCACAGAAAATCCTCTTTCACCTCTGTCACCCAATTCCCTCCATTCCTTCAAACTATCGTCCACCTTCACAGCCTCCCTAAAACTCTCACCATCATTTCCTGCCCCAACTGGTCCAATTCTACCAGCCAACTCAATCAACTCACTATCCTTTCCCATAACTGGTACTCGGCCCTCGAATGCAGTAGGTACTGCCTCTTGCTCACCACTACCATCACTGTTATCACCTCCACCCATTTCCTCAGAAGTATCCAAACTCAAGTCCTCATCCACACAACTCAACCCATCTGCCGAAGCATCCTGCTCATCACCCAACTCTCGTAACTCCTCCTCATCCAAAACACACCATACAGACTCATCCCTCAATTCATTATCTCCACCACCTACACCACCACTGCCCACAAAACTCATCCCCGTTAACACAATATCATCCTCCACTTTGTCCAGCTTAGCCTCAGCGTTAGCCTGGCTCCTTGTCAACACATTGACTTCCCCATGCTGTACTGCTCTCATAAATGCCATCACTTCCTCCTCCTGACCCAAGTCTAAAGGAAGGATGCAATCAGATGAACCATCACACCTGTCATCTATCACAACTTCTCGCTCCAACCTCAATCCAGCCACTTCAAAGGTTGCCTTGGTGCACTTATGTAACACCAAGTCACCGTGTACTCCAGAAATGTACGTCTCCCCACAATCCACAGCATCCTCCATCACCAAAGCCCTAGGAATCACCCCAAGGTCTACTCCCGTGTCTACCAAAATCATCCTCTCAATACCATTTACCTTTCCTGACACCATATTCCTCTTTTCTTTGTTCCTTGTTGAGGCCTTATTCACAGGGGCAAGCCTTCCTGGCACAGGTTCCTTCTTGACCGCACTGAGGGCAATCTGGACTCTTGTGCCCCTCCTTGTGGCAAGTAAAACAGGTAGGCTGCCAAACTCGGTTTGCAGGACTGGTTACCCTGTCAACATTGGGACTCCCAGTCCTACGCACCTTGCAATCGACGGCCCTGTGCCCAGCTTCACCACAGATGAAGCAAGTCAACACAGGCCTACTACTAGTAGTACTGTCCCTGCCCACTCTTCCTGACCTAACACCCTCACCACTGCTACTACCCATCATCTTATAAAAGTTACCCTTCTGCCTTCCCGATATCCAATCACACCAACACTCCCTTAAATCCCTCATATTCCCAATTTTCCTGTTCTCCATAAACACTCTGCCTCCACTGGGAATGACCTGCCTGGTAATTGCCATTGCCAGAGCAAACACACACTCCTCCACAGTTTTGGCACCCTGAAACAACCCCTTGCACAATCTGCTAATTTCATCCACAACTTCATCTCCGGTCTTTGCCTTCAGAGCCTCACCGGTCAACTCGAAAATCCTATGCCCATATGTTATCGTTGTCTCGCCCACAGCCTTCAACAATGCCCCCTTGATTACCTCATAACCCGCACCTTCATCTCTCAGTTCATTAACCCTTACACACAACTTCTCATTCAACCTTGCAAACAACTTCTCCACCCACTCATCAGCTTCAACCTCACACTCCCTCATAATCCTTTCAAACCTGTCCAAATACATACCCAAATCCACAGATTCCTTAACCACACCCAAACCTGTTAACTTCTCCTTCAATCTTTCTTTCTTCTCCCTCTTTCGTTCTTCCTCTTCCCTTCTTTCCTTCCTGGCATCCTCATCTGCCTTCCGCCTCTCCACCTCTTCTTCCTTGTGCCTGTCACCCCTGTCCCTTTCAACTTCATTCATCTGCCTGAACATTTCCCTCAGTTCCATCCTTCTTGCTTCCTCATCGGCCCTTCTTAATTCCACCTCTACCCTCCTTCTCACTTCTTCCTCCTTTCGTCTCTCCTCCGCTGCCGCTGCCAAATCCTCCCTAAACTGAGCATCCCTCTCTGACATCAACCTTAAAATTTCCACCATATCCCCAGCTTCACTTCCCCTTCCTGACATTCTGTCCTCCTCCTCAAACTCTTTTTCAACAATAACAGTTCCCTCTTCAGCTACTGGCACCTCATGAGCTGCCCCTTCTACTACTTCACTCACTACTACCTCCCCCTCTAATAGGCTCACACTTTGCTCTCCTTGCCTGATGTTGTAAGGCGAAGACCTAGACAAGACAGGCTTCCGAGATGGTTTATAGGCAAGGTCCCTTGATGCTCCTGCTGGCTGCTTCTTGCTGGCCCTCTTTCTCCTGATCCGGTTTCCGGCATAGGCGGGGATTGACTTCACCGTCCGACGAAAGCCCTCAGAGAAAAAAATAAA
>WLWD01002273.1_pt1 | contig 71560 bp, 44 predicted proteins | sample 6712731 | NCBI WGS metagenome assembly WLWD01 (sample SAMN12718690, study PRJNA576275) | sponge metagenome | isolation source: marine sponge | host: Mycale hentscheli | place: New Zealand: South Island, Marlborough, Capsize Point | collected 2014-11-01
CATTTCAGCTCGTCTGCAGCTATCCTGTAGAGCAGGAACTTCAGCTGTTTTAGTGTCTACTACAAAAATAACATTTAACTATGACAATCAGCCATTATGACTTATAAATGCTAGAAATTAACATAAGTTAACATAAGTTGTTGTTGTTTTTTAATACTACTTTGGTTATCCTCCTGGGTGCTATAATAGTAAACAAGGTAATAAAGTATTCTGTATAAACGTTTATAATTACTACTAATTACTACAAAAATAAGTATATATAACTTTATACTTCTCAGTTGACATTTCACAATTGATATAATATTTAACTATATCAATGTTTATTGTATATATAATACATATATTTTATATTATTATACATTAATAGTAGCTACACCATGTTTCAGCAAGCTTACCCTGTCTTCGTCAGGTTACTAAAATTTAAGTGAAGTTTGAAATGAAAAGTTCATTCACCACTACTACATGTAGTGTAACAGCATATACGATAACCAAAGGGCCATCATAAATTATGGTACTTTCACAAAAATTTATTAGATCCCGTTGCTATATTGTTACTAAGTGTACTAACTTGGTAAGTGTGCACTATTTTTTGCCTTTAGCCATTTCTGCGAAAATGCTGATAAACAAAGTTGCTAGTGGAAACTGGGTATGCGTAAACGGGATCTAAAATAGTTAGAGCATGTCAGTCGGTGTGTGTGTGTGTATGTATGTATGATCAAAGTTTGTACTAGTAGCACGAGACTAAACTACTAGAGTGGTTTGGATTGCTCTAGAGTAGTTTGCATGATCTAGAGTAGTTTCTGCTGCTCACTCAAACTTCTAATCACCCAATAACACCCCAAACTTTTGTCATAATTTTATAATTCATCTTTGTAGCTAGAATTCAGATCTACAATCAATGTTTATGGTTAAAGCCAAGTCTCTAAATTAAAATAATGAGCATCAAAGGCTACACTGGTATAGTGCAGCGGCATAGCATCAATTTTTACAAGAATTGTGCATTTTGTGATAGAAGCATGAAATTAGGTATGCATGTAGACCTTGCTATTCTAAACACTTTCAGATATGGAGCCACTTGCAACACATTCTGATTGTATAGTTACAAGCATAATAATAAGATACTTATTTTTGTCACCCATGGAGGTGTTATTTGGTGTTAATTGAAATTTAGAGTGTGAGTTTGCACTTCAGTCTCAAAAGGAGAGAACTACTGTACATGCACATACTAGAAAAAGAGAACTAGTTGATGCATTCTCTCACCTGGGAATGGGAATATCGTATGATGACAGAGTGCTACGAATTTCTGCAGAAATGGGTAATGGTGTGTGTGACAATTTTTTACTGGACAATGTAGTGTGTCCGTCAAAGCTCAGCGGTGATGTTTTCACTTCAGCAGCTATAGACAATATAGATCATAACCCAAGTTCCACCACAGCACATGATTCCTTCCATGGAACTGGAATATCACTGACAGCATCCAGATCATGACAGTCAAGGCAGAGATAGAGGTGTTATAGTCATCAGAGGCTCTTCAGATGTCAAAACTGTTGGGTATCTTCCCAGTTTACACAGATGTGCAACCTGTAGTGACACCCAATAATAATCCTCCCATCCCAGGTGGAGCTGAGAGTTTCCTGCAGAAAGGTATCACTGAAACTGATTTGAGTCAAGAGAACATGTGGCTACAAGTGGTGAGAGATGCATGTGACAGTGACGATGCACTAGCAGGAAATTATTCTTGGGCTGCTTACCATGCACATAAACAAGTAACTACTATAGCAATTACACCTACAGCTTTATTGCCCCTTTTTCATGATCAAGCTCATTCTGTTGCAATGATTCGGCATGCCATGAATGTTGTGAAGGCTGCAATAAATAAGCTTAACCCAGGACAAGTACCAGTTGTCACACTTGATCAGCCACTTTTTGCTATTGCCAAACGGATTCAGTGGAACTGGCCAAGCACACATGGTGAAAATTTGTTTGTGATCATGCTGGGTGGTCTCCATACAGAGATGGCATCCCTCAAGACAGCAGGAGACTGGCTAAAGGGTAGTGGCTGGACACAGGCACTGGTACTGGCTGAGATAGCTACAGTTGGAAAAGCAGAGTCTTTCCTGCAAGCAGCTCAAGTTGGACGCACCAGGCATGCACATCAAGTGACTGCTGCTACTCTGCACATTTTGCAACGCAAAGCATACAGCAACTACATTTGTAGACATCAGGAGTCAATGGAGTTTACTGCATGGTGCAACAAGAGGATAGAGAAGTGTCCACAGTTTCAATACTGGGCCATCACACTAAATCTTGAAATTTCTATCCTCTGCTACATACACTCACTGAGAGAATCTAATTTCAGGCTTTACATGGATTCTTTACAAGAGCTGGCAGCAGCATGGTTCTTTGCAATGAACCATACCAACTATGCTTGCTGGCTTCCAGTGCACTTGAGGGACATGATTGGCCTGGTTCAGAAGCACCCAGATATTGCTGATAAATTCAATGCCGGACTTTTTACAGCTAAAAAGACAACACATCATTTCTCAGCCATGGCGATAGATCAGGCACATGAACAGAACAATGCATGTGTCAAAGGTGATGATGGAGCAGTTGGTCTTACTGAAAATCCAGCTGCTCTTCGAAGCTGGATGATAGCAGGCCCTGAGGTAGTTCGAGTTATCAGTGAATTTGAATCTTCACTTCAGTTCAGCAGAACAAAAGATAACGCTCACCATCACGAGCAAAATAACAGTACACAGAAGAAGTTTATCAGAGATGTTCGTGCTCTCACATCTGTCATAGAGGAGCTGGGGAATCCTTTCGAAGAGGAAAGTACAGACTTACTAGTTTTGGACACGAAGGAAATCTTACATTCTGCGGCAGTAGAAACTGTACGTAATATCAGGGAAATTGGGAGAAATCAGTATCACCTATTTGTGAAGGAACACTTAGTAGATAAATCAAAATCACTAAAAGATCCTATTAAACGCAACAAACTTCAATTGTTTTCAACCAAGACCAAAACTATAGTCAAGAGCAAGCAAGACCTAGCCTTTGCCAAGAATGATTCAGAACTGTTTTCCAGACTGTATATTGCGTGCCAGACGAGAGATGGTGATCTTGATGAATTCTTTAGGCATGAGAACAGGGCCTATCCACCGGCTCTCTCACAAGATGGACGACTTCGCTTTGGTACTAAAGCTGACCTATTGGAGTCATTGGAACAGCTAGTTGAATCAAGGCATGATGAACCACAGACCACTTCAGTGATCTTGGACAGAGCAGTCATAGTTCAAATGCTGAAACCTAACCACAGCAAAACATTTATGGAATATGCTAAAAATGAGTTTATTCCCTACATTTTGTCTCAACTTCAACACCAATCTCGGATTTCCTTCATGTTGATGACAATAAACAAGAACTCTTCAGTTTCCTATCCAGAGAGGTAACTACAGCTATTAACCTTCCAGAAAAGCAATTTGCACTTATAATTTGATTGATATCTACGCTCATTGAATCTACTTTCACGTTTTGTTCCATTTCTATAGTTGAGTCCAGTTCTGTCTTTTGACTTGTCGTCAGTTAGTTGTCACGGATGGGCAACAGGTTACTTCTGTTCCAATATGTGAGAACATAGCCTCCTTGGCACCATGCAATCATGAGGAAGCAGACACACGGATCATGGTCCATGCATCAGCTGCCATAAAGTGTGGACATCACAGAATACTTATTCGTACTGTGACATTAACTTAGCAAGGAAAAAGCTTTTTTCAAAGAAAGGAAGATCTTTGGAAGGAATACCTCCGACACAGGCAGCTCTGGAGCAGCATGTGAGAAGGTCTACTTACCAGGCTGGTTATTGTTGGGGACAGGTCCTTGTGCCATCCTGCAATTTACCATCACCATGTGGTTGGGGATGGGTAGAGAGCGAAGGACAGTTTGAGCCCCTGTGGACTACATTGCCTGAAGCTACAAAATCCTGCTATGAACTTATATCATGTGTGTGGGGTCAGAGCCTGGAAGGAAGAAGAGAATGTAAGAAGAGAACGTAAGAAGACAAGGGACTGTACCTGTAAAGGAACTGTGTGTGTGTATCATCCATGTACTTACCGTTTGCTTGTAGGCATTGTTTATATGTATTGTGAGATCATCGATCGTTGAGTGCTGTGCGTGTAATGGAATTCTTTTTGTTTATGTGTAATATATTTTTGCTGTATCATTGTCTTTCGGTTATTTGTGTCTGCTGTTGCGTGGGTGTTCGGCTTAAGTATATAAGGGCTGAGCACGCATGCGTCAGTGCCATTCTCATGCAAGACAATTTGAATTAAAACGTATTTTGATCTGCCTGTGACGAACGGTGGGTAGCTAGGCCTTAGTAAGCCCGCGATCCTACTTACTCCTACGGAGAGACTTGGACTGGTGGCAGCGTATCTTGGGTTGGAGACATCGTCGCCCTTCGCCTCAACAAGTGAACGGTGACGGTAGTCACATTCCCCCCCACATCTGGTTGGCAGCGGTGTGCCTTCTACTTGTTTAAAACCTCGAGAAGGACTACAACCCATCACCCGTCGACCCCTACGGCTACGAACTTTAGTGGCGCTCAGTGTATTTTGTTTTTGTTTCTATTTGTGTATCACCACCACGTGTTGTGTAATTTTTGTGACTTAATTTTCTTAGCCACACTTTGATTTCGACTCTGTGTTGTTGTTCTTGTACTTACTAGTGCTTATTTTGTTGTACAGGTCTCTGGATTCTGTGGAACCAGTCTGCTGGACGTGGATGTCTGACAGGGGCGGATTGGAGAGAGCCTGTAAGAAGAAGAAGAAGCTCATTTCTAAGCCAATCAGAAAGGCTACAGCGGGTGGACCAACGTACTTCCCTTCTGGTGCAGGGATCTTGGAGTCAGGCTTAGCTTCATCAGCCACTGGTGAGAGCTCAAGTGTGACTAGTTTAGGTGATAAGGGTGGTGCAGAGGTGATTGTTACCCGTGTCATTAGGAGTGTATTGTCTGACTCTGATTTGTCTGAGTCCTCTGTTATATTATCTGGTTTGTCTGACACTTGCTCAACTGGTGGTACTTGCCCGACTGGTGCTGGGAGCACTAGTAGTGGTGGTCTTGTGTCTAGTTTGGTTAATGGTACTTCTGTGAATCAGTCTAGTTCATTGGGTTCAAGTATCATGTCTGGTGCGGAAACTGTATTGGAAAAATCTTTATCTGGGGCTTGTGGTAAGGATGGTGACAGGGAGAGTGATTTTGTGAGTAAGAAGTTGGCTACTCATGAAGGGAAAAAGAGGAGATGGAGAGTGAGAGACCCTTATGATGATTATATTGGCAGGGATGTGGAGTATGAGTCTGAGGAAGAAAGAGATGAGGTATTCTATGGGAGGAGACTGAGTGCTTATGACAGTATGGAGTGGCGTAGGCAGAGGGTCAGAGAGATGAAGGAAGACATTAGAGAGTTGGCCACATACAAGGATGGATCTGACATAGCCAGATACATTCAAAACCTCGAGAGTGACTTGAAAGATATCGGTGTCGCTGAAGCCAAATACAAGCGCATTTTACTGAAAAAACTCTCAGTTAAAGCTCGACATCTTGTTGATGACGTCCTGGATGAGGACGAATGCTCTTATGCTGAACTCAAAGCTGTCCTATTACGTAAAGTTGGCCTACATACCAAAGAGGTCTATACAAAGCTCTTTTCAACTTTTGAAAAAGACACTCGTCACCAGGACCACGTTAGTCGTTACCAATACCTAAAAACATTGATAGACAGATTTAGTTTGTCATGCACCAGCAAGCGTGACATGGCCTTGAAAGTTGCTGTTGGCATATTTAGAAGCACGTTGACACAGACAGAAAAATGTATTTTTGAAGGCCGTACAATCGAAAAATTTGATGACCTATGTGTAATGGCTGAGTCTTTAAAGACTGAGGAGACTCCTCATCACAGGGAGAGGAGAGGTGGTAGATCTGACCATTTTAACTCGGGAGGTTAGAGCTGAGCAGTCTGGTAATGGGTATAATGGTAGAAACCTGACAACTTGTTACAGGTGTCATAAGATTGGACACAGAGCTGTGGATTGCCGTGTAAGATTGGATAGTTCGAGTGTTGTGTGTTTTACTTGTGGACAGACAGGGCACAAGAGCAATGAATGCTCTAATAAGGCTGGGAAACAGAATGGTATTAAGTCTGACAATAAGTCTTCACGCCCTTCAGATGGCAAAAGCAAATCAGGCTGTGCTGCTGTATGTGTTGTATCAACCGCTCCAATAAGAGGGTTTGTGAATAATAAGGCGTGTAACATAATCCCAGACACTGGTGCCGACATTAGCGTCGTACCGAAGAGCCTGTTGAGTGAGGATTGTAAGATGGAGGAAACCGTCCATGTAAGGTTGGCTTCAGGTGTGGCCGAGGAGAGGCCATTGGCTAAGGTTAAAATTGACGTTGATGATGCTTCATGTGAGCAAATTGTTATGGTTGCCCACGATGATGCGCCAAAGGAAACAGTGTTTTTCAGCGTTTCTTTGAGTGAGACTGAGTCGCACGAGCTTCTTTTGACTGCTGTCGAGACCAGTGGTAAAGCACAGGGATCGACAGGGCAATCTGGTGGGACCCCAGACAGTCAGACATCTGGATTGGGTGCGGACAACCTCTCTGAGGTAGGGGAGAGCAAGTCCGAGGAGCAAACTGCAATGGTTGTGACCAGAGCTGCTGAGAAGAAGAGACGGCAAGCTCAGGAGTTGTCAGACAAGGTAAACTCTGATGGTGTGGTACCCATTTCTCTGGATAGTCTTCCTTCGGCCTTAACCGCCGATGGTGAGGTTGATAGAGGTGTTGAGGGCAGAGTGGAAGAGGCAGTTGATAGGCCTTCTTCGAATGGAGTTGCTGAGGAATCGAGCTGTGAGAGCTTAGGTTGCCCAGATCTTGTTGAGGGAGATGCAAGAGAGTCGCTTCGGTGTGAGTTGAGGTCTGATGAGTCGCTCAGGTTTTGTAGAGACTTGGCAGATGGTGCGAGTCTGGGGTACAAGTGGGAGGATGGTCTGATGTACCATACATCCCTAGATCCTAATGGTGAGACTGTTCGCAGGATGGTGTTGCCTGCTAGAGTTAGAATTCGTGTCTTGAAAGTGTGCCATGAGCATTATGGACACACTGGTATAAAAGGTATGAGAACCTTGTTGAACAGGCATTTTGTGTGGCCTGGTATGAGTTCGGATGTTGCAAGTTATGTGAGATCTTGCAACGAATGTTTGAGGCACAATAAAGCAGGGCATAGACAATCTAAAATGGTAGAGCGTCCAGTAATTACAGTGCCCTTTGATATGGTGGCTTTTGATATCGTAGGCCCATTGGAGAAAGCAAAAGGTGGCGTCAGATATATTCTGACGTACATCTGCATGGCCTCCAGATGGCCAGAGGCAGTGGCTTTACGCACGGTAACTGCAGATAGTGTGGCCTCGGGAATAGTGGAAATAGTATGTAGGACCGGTATTCCCTCTAAAATGCTTACAGATAGAGGAACCGTGTTCACTAGTAGAGTATGTGAGAGAGTTTGCGAAGTCCTTGGGGTGGATAAAATACACTCTTCACCCTACAGGCCTCAGACGAATGGTGTCCTTGAAAGACTCCATGGCACCCTCAAGCCAATGTTGGCGAAGGCTAGAGAGAAAGGGGTGGATTGGAGTTTGTTCCTACCTTTGGCTCTGTATGCCATTAGGCAGATAGTGCACACATCTACTGGTTTTTCACCACATGAAATTGTGTTTGGAAGGCGTGTGACAGGACCTTTAGATCTTTTGTACAGTGGCTGGTCAGATGACATGTATAAAGAAATGGAAGTGTCTGAGTGGGTGGAAAAGTTAAAAGACAGGCTGGCCGTCATTGCTGATATGTCATTTGTCAATGAAAGTTCTGTGGGTGAGAAACGTGCACTTGTATTCAATCGTAACAAGTCTGAGAGAACTTTGAAAGTGGGTGACATGGTTTTACTTAGGACACCTGGTATCCAAGCTGCTCTTCATGCAGCATGGGAGGGTCCGTTTGTAGTGGATCAGGTTATTTCGAGAGTAACCTACAAAGTAAGGCGTGTTGAAGGTGACAGTGTAAGAATTGTCCATATAAATAACACGAAGTTGTATGAGGATCGCAAGGTGTGTTCATCAACTCTTGTCGCTGAAGAAGATAGCGAAATGGCAAAGTGGGACCAGAAGCAGATGTTGTCAAGTGAGAAGTGTAGTGGGTATAGTGAGGAAAGTTTGCAGAGAGTATTGTCGAAGTTAGAGTGCTACTTCAGTGTAGCACCTGGGTTGTGTAGATCTGGGGAGTGTTCTATTATTGTAGAAAGTGGAAGCGAAGTGGTCAATATCCCCCCCAGGTCTATACCTGTTCATATCAGAGAGGCTGTGAAGGTCGAGTTGGACAAATTGTTAGCAGCAGGGATTATTGAGAGGTCAAACTACAGTGGTCCAGTCCGGTGGTGCCTGTCAGGAAAAAAGATGGTGCCATTAGAATCTGCATTGACTATAGGGCCTTGAACGCAGTAACGCCATTGCGTAGATTTTGGTTACCTTCCCTTCGGGAGATTCTGTATAAGGTTGGCAAATCGGGAGTCTTGTCTAAGCTAGATCTGACGGCGGGCTTCCATCAGGTTAGGATGGCTAGTGACAGTAAGGAGATGACCTCTTTTAGCTGTCCTTTTGGTAAATTTCACTTCAACAGGATGCCGTTTGGTCTCCGGAATGCTCCGGCTATATTCCAGTCTGTTGTGGAGGATGTGTTGCGCCCTGTTAGTGACCGAGCTGCTAACTACATAGATGATGTGATCATTTTCAGTGCTGATTGGGAAGCTCACTTGAAAGACCTTGAAGGTGTTGTTAAGTGCCTAGGAGAGGCAGGTTTCACTATAAAACTGTCCAAATGTGAATTTGGTAGACGGTACATGTTGTACTTGGGGCATGTCATTGGTGATAGTAGGATGTCAGTGCCAGAGGCGCGTATATCGGCCATGAGGAATTATAGACGACCTAAAACGAAAAAACAGCTAAGGGCCTACTTAGGTTCGATTGGATATTATCGGGAATTTATTCCCAACTTTGCTCATTGGTTGTCGAGGCTCTCTCCGTCCGTATCACTGTCAGCTCCACTGGTGGTGGAGTGGTCTCTGCGGATGACGGAGGCCTTCAGTAAGTTGGTCAATCTTTTGTGTGATCATATTGTTCTTTTTGTCCCGGATATTAGTGATCGTTTCATCCTCTGTACGGATGCGTCTGGCTCTGGGATAGGGGCATGTCTACACGTCAGGCGGGATGCCAAGGACTACCCCATCGCCTTCTACAGCAGGCAGCTGCGAGGAGCCGAGTCAAGATATACTGTGACAGAACTAGAAGCTCTGGCTATTGTGGATTCAGTATTACATTTTGACTTTTATCTTTATGGCACTGATGTTTTAGTTTACACAGATCACAGAGCATGTGAAGCTCTGGTGTCAGGAGAAAAGTTAAACAAGCGACTGACGAGGATGTCTTTGAAGCTGATGGACAGAAATGTGACCATTGTGTATAGACCTGGTCGTATGAACGAGAACGCCGATGGTTTGTCTCGGCAGGACTGGGAAGAAGACTTCCATCCAGTCTCCTCTGTGTGTTACCAGCCTGGCCGGTTGGGCTCAGGCTTAGCGGGGGGACCTGTGGGGTCAGAGCCTGGAAGGAAGAAGAGAATGTAAGAAGAGAACGTAAGAAGACAAGGGACTGTACCTGTAAAGGAACTGTGTGTGTGTATCATCCATGTACTTACCGTTTGCTTGTAGGCATTGTTTATATGTATTGTGAGATCATCGATCGTTGAGTGCTGTGCGTGTAATGGAATTCTTTTTGTTTATGTGTAATATATTTTTGCTGTATCATTGTCTTTCGGTTATTTGTGTCTGCTGTTGCGTGGGTGTTCGGCTTAAGTATATAAGGGCTGAGCACGCATGCGTCAGTGCCATTCTCATGCAAGACAATTTGAATTAAAACGTATTTTGTTCTGCCTGTGACGGACGGTGGGTAGCTAGGCCTTAGTAAGCCCGCGATCCTACTTACTCCTACGGAGAGACTTGGACTGGTGGCAGCGTATCTTGGGTTGGAGACATCGTCGCCCTTCGCCTCAACAAGTGAACGGTGACGGTAGTCACATTCCCCCCCACAATGTGGATGTAAGAAAGGCTGTACAGACAGGTGCAAATGTAAGAAGGCAGCTTTACAATGCACGGGACTTTGCTACTGTGAAGGAGGATGCAAATTGACAATAGATTGAACACAGGAACTATTTCGGACAATATTATGCTTCATCAATGTATGCTAAAGTAACCGCATGTGAATTGTAATGATTATGTCAATTTGACTTAACTAATGTAATTTTAGTTTGTCCATTTGTTTGATCTTTGAATACCATAGAAAGTACAATATTTCCTAAGGTGCGATATCTTTTGGAGGGAAAAAGACTACAGCGAGGGGCCATAATGTACAAATGTATGGAGGGGCCTTAAAATACCTTGTAAAATGCACTGCAATGTATATAGCCATTATTTTGTGCTTTAATATTAATGTGTATATTAGTATAAATTTATTAGCTGGTATGTTAATTACTATTTAAGTTTTAATTAGAAACAGGCGTTAATGTTGACAAATCAAGTGGCTCCATATCTATTTATTATTATAATAAGCTCTTCTATGTATGTGCAAAGTTTCATACTTCTATCCAAAAATGCACAATTATTCAGCTTAGCCGCTACACTAGTACATTCTAGTACCGCGGGGCCAGACCATTTTTTTGCGTTTGGTAAAGGGTCTGGCCCTCTGGATGTTTGCTACCGGATTCCACATATTCCATGCCCAGTGTATGTAGTACGGCGCAAATTTACGACGGCTGCCTATAACTAGTGGTGTGCTTGAGCACAAATGGCGAGCGAGCCTAAAGACTATACTATTTTTATTGACTTCTAACACTGAAGCTACTGAAAATAAGGTCCAGTTTTTTAATTTAGCATACAGGGTAAAGGGATTCAGTGCCATAGTAACAACTCTCTGCAACTGCTTGAATTGAAGGAAAAAAACAACAACAAAACAATACACGTTATTTAAAAGTTTTCTTTGTGATATTCTTTAGCTAAGTAGTGGTTGTAACACACAATGCTTTGACACAACTGGACATGCACCTACACAGACTTACCTTCACAGAAGTCTAGTGGACAATGTATTTTCAAGTAAATACTGTTGCGCACGGCTTATAATCATGACAAAGAGCCAAGTAAATACTGTTGCGCACGGCTTATAATCATGACAAAGAGCGCATTGACTTACCACCGCCATTAACTGGAATAGAAATGGAAGTCCCTTAAGTTTTCAAGTTTTAACTGCACCCGCAAAAGAATTCAAAACGGTAAACAATTCAATTTCTAGGTGATGATACGGGTACTGATCGATAAACCAGAGGATTCTGTTTAGTGCAATTTGGGATGGGGTCGACCACGTAACTAACACAAAAACGCGAGGGTCAAAGTACAAAATGACATACGTACGTCCAAACATATATACAAATAAACTAGTGGTGTGCTTGAGCACAAATGGCGAGCGAGCCTGATGTTAGGTAACATAAAACTAAGTATTGTTACTATGTTTTAGCTTAGTTCATGCAAACACTATAATAGCAGTTATATGACCTTTTATTTCAGCAAACAAATACAAAATCACTCTCTTACCTGATTAATGGTAACTTTTGTAGTATCAAACATCAACCATTCTGATAATCTCAATCACCAGCAACTCTTGAACAAGCTCTCAGCTACGATAAAAAAATAAACCAGTGTAATTTTAGCCAACAAATATGGAATTACTACTTACATCATTCTTGAGTATTGATAACTTCTGTAGTATCAAATTGAAGTTAGTTTGACCATCTGAATTACCTTGAATTCTTGACAACAAGCTCTCACCTACAAAAACAAAAAAAATCAATTTTAGCACACAAATACAAAATTATTTTCTTACCTCATTTTCTTGAGCAGTGGTAACTTTTGTAGTACCAAATTTGAGCCAATCTGACTATTTGAATTTACCAGTCACTGTTGACAAGCTCTTAGCTACAAAAAAGAAAGGCCAGAGTTAATTTTGCATATTTAGCTAACAATTAATATGGAATTACGTACTTACCTCAGCTTCCCTTGAGAAGTAGTAGCTTCCTTAGCATTAATACTACGGCATTCTGACTACCAACAGCTCTTGACAACCAACAACCGGCAATCCGTATCCCCCCCATATAACGGCAAAGTTTTGAAATTAAGTCTGGAAAAGGGTCTTCAATGCCATAGTAACTGGTCGAATCAACTTTTTGTTTCTTGAAAAGCAAGCATTTTCGCAGGAATTTTCTCACACTTTGGAGCTTAAGTATAAAGTAAGGCTTGCTTAATCCTGTAGTTTCAGAATAAACTGGGGTCAAGCCTAAAAAGCCGTGTTTTTTGGAGAAAAACGTTCCCCGCTCGCGCGTTTAAGGGGCATACGTACCATCCCACATACATATATACATACTAGTGGTGTGCTTGAGCACAAATGGCGAGCGAGCCTGATAATTAGGTAACATAAAATGTTACTATTTTTAGCTTACTTCATGCAAACACTATAATAGCAGTTATGACCTTTTATTTCAGCAAACAAATACAAAATCACTCTCCTACCTGATTTGTTAACTTTTGTAGTATCAAACATCTGCCATTCTGATAATTTCAATTACCAGTAACTCTTGAACAAGCTCTCAGCTATGATAAAAAAATAAACCAATGTTATTATTTGTAATTTTAGCCTACAAATATAGAATCACTACTTCCCTCAATTTCCTGAGTATTGATAACTTCTGCAGTATCAAATTGAAGTTACTTTGACTATCTGAATTACCGTGAATTCTTGACAACAAGCTCTCACCTACAAAAACAAAAGACAATCAATTTTAGCACACAAATACAAAATTACTTTCTTACCTCATTTTCTTGAGCAGTGGTAACTTTTGTAGTACCAAATTTGAGCCAATCTGACTATTTGAATTTACCAGTCACTGTTGACTAAGCTCTTAGCTACAAAAAAGAAAGGCCAGAGTTAATTTTTGCATATTTAGCTAACAAATATGGAATTACGTACTTACCTCAGCTTCCCTCGAGAAGTAGTAGCTTCCTTAGCATTAATACTACGGCATTCTGACTACCAACGGCTCTTGACAACCAACAACCAGCACTCCGATCCCCCCATAAAACGGCGAAGTTTTGAAATTAAGTCTGGAAAAGGGTCTTCAATGCCATAGTAACCGGTCGAATCAACTTTTTGTTTCTTGAAAAGCAAGCATTTTCGCAGGAATTTTCTCACACTTTGGAGCTTAAGTATAAAGTAAGGCTTGTTTAATGCTGTAGTTTCAGAATAAACTGGGGTCAAGCCTAAAAAGCCGTGCTTTTTGGAGAAAAGAGTTCCCCGCGCGCGCGTTTAAAGGGCATACGTACCATCCCACATACATATATACATATAACATATACCCGATTTTTTCATTTTTACCCCTGTAAGTGTCTCGCTCGCTACGCTCGCTCGCCGTATTCATTACTTTTAGATCGAATAAATAAATTTCCGGTCCAGGGGGTTAACTGTGTGGGTATGGCGACTCCAGTGTGTGTAACCATAACTTTGAATGGCAGGAAACCCGCAGAACTCAAAGTAGCTGAGCTCAAGCTGTGGCTTCAAGAGCGCAGGAAGTCTACTAAGGGAAAAAGGCCGATCTTGTGGAAAGGTAAGAAAGTGTATCCTGGAGCTGTAGCTATACCTTAACTAATATAGCTGCAAATCAATTATAATTAGTAGTTACATCTATAGATAAATATTACTATAATAGAGTAGCCACATGCTATATTTTAGGTATGATTTTATATATGCTTTTATGCTAAATAGAGTGAATGCATATATCAAGGAGGGTTTGGACCAGGAGTTGCCATGCAGTTCTTCATCTACAGTCGCCACAGAAAAACATTCATTTGTTCAAGATATCCCAAAAGAAGGCTGGAAAGATATTAAGAGTATTAATGGTACATTCAAGCTAAATTTTAATAATAGCAATATCGTGTCATACTTTATTAGTCGGTCAGTCACTGATGGATTACCTGCTGGCGATTTTAAAGCAATAAATAAATCAGCTGAATATCTGTTTCGGTGTGGACATATTCAATCTATTCAATATATTGTATCTAAGAATAATATATATATTAAAAGCCAGTGTCTACCTGAAATGAGAAAAGATCGAGTCTATAATGTTTGTATTGGCCTTGAAGCAGATTGTAGTGATATAATTTATGCAGCTTGTGGATGCCCAGCGGGTAAGGGTCCTAGAGGTAGCTGTAAGCATATAGCTGCTCTAACATATGGTCTTTCTGAATTTTGCAAGGTATTTGAGCACTCATTGTCCCAGACATGTACAGATGTTCTACAAAAATGGAATCAACCTAGAGCTAAAAGAGTAAACCCAATTCCTGTAGATGAATTAGGTTGCAGAAGAAGAGAGTTAACAAAACCATCCAGAAAAACAAATGCAGTATATGATCCTAGGCCATTGTCATTAAGGCAGGAAAGTTCTGCTGCATTAGAGAAACTCCGATGTGATTTGATTAACTTGCCCCAAAAATGTGCCTTAACTAATATCCTTATTCCAGCTGTTGACAAAATTAAATCAGATCACTGTTATACTACTTTGACAGTTGAAACCACCTGAAACATCAATGAATGATTCTCATATGGCAACATCTTTTACACCTTGTCCATACACAGAAGAAGAAAAACGAAAAAAAGGTGAAGAAATAATTGGAAAAATTAACATTGACAGAGGCACAAAGAGAAGAATTGGAAAGGAAGACTAGGTATCAATCAAAAGATCCATTGTGGTTTGAAGTACGAAGAAACCGCATTACAGGGTCCAAGTGTGGTCGTATTTTGATACAAAAAAAGCAGAGTGTTTCACTACTGCAGTTTACTTTGTATCCAAAACCTTTAATATACTTACCAAAAGCAATTTATTGGGGAAAGACGCATGAATCAAAAGCTTGTGGAGAGTATACAAAGTATATGAATGCAAATGGACATACTGGCTTGAGCACAAGAAGAAGTGGTTTTGTTGTTCACTCAGATAAAGGATGGCTTGGTGCATCTCCTGATGCTTGGGTGCATGATCCTTCTTGTGAATTTCCTGATGGCATTGCTGAATTTAAGTGCCCATACTCTAAAGCTGATGTAAGCCCTAGTGAAGCATGTGAAGATCCATCCTTTTATTGTGATTTTACTGATGGTAAATTGCGCTTGAAATGTAGTCATTCATACTATCATCAAGTTCAGCTACAGCTATATGTGTGTGGAAGCAAAGCTGACTTCTGCATTTATACATTGAAGGGTGTTCTCATAGAACGTATATTTCCTGACAAGCAATGGCAGGAAAATGAAGCAGTTTAACTTGACTGTTATTTTATAGACCATATGTTACAAGAATTGATATATCCTACTAATAAACCAGCCTATTATTTGTGAACATAAGAGCTTCAACTCATTTCAATTATAGAATGTCATTAACTTTATTGTTAAGCATTGATTTTATTGTCATGATGAAATGTATTGTAAATCCAAACTTTTGGTAATAATAAGACATGAACACTGTGTACAGTACAAGTTTTATTGACATAGAGGTGGGTGAAAATTTGACAAACTACAACAAACAAAAAAAAGTCTGTCTGCAATATCAGTCAAGCTAGCAGGTAGTATTCTATCAAAAATATGAATTTTTTTTATCCTTTCCATTGCTCTCTCCACGTGTATACGAAATGAAGCAATCCTTCTGGAACTGATAAGTTCATCTTCTTCAAACTGACTCTTTCCTCTTAAAAATGGTGGAATATTAAGTCGAACTCCTCTAATAATTAATTCTTCTTCAATGTCAAAGCCACGATCAGCCATTACAGAATCCCCTTTTTCTAGTAAATCAAGTAATCCACTTCGTTTTGTCAACTCTTTGTCTGATATTGATCCTGGAAAACGTTTAGACACAAAAGTAATGTCACCACTTGGTGAAATGCCCACTAAAACTTTGAAAGTATTGTGATTTTTTATAGTTTGAGAATGTCATTTGCTGAAGCTCAGGCAAACGAGGCTGTGTAATAAATATCTCAGTAGCATCAATGATCACTCTGGTTGTTGGATATTTCTCTTTAAACTGTTTAGGCATGTTAGCACGAACCAGGTCTCTAGGCGGCCACATAGGAATTTCTTTAAACTTCAAATAGAGAAAATTAATCCAGGTTGAAATGATTCTCGAGACAGTAGACTGTGAAATTTCAAAACGATAAGCTAAATCTTGCTCCATAAGCCCTAGGCGTAACCGAACTAAAACTAGAAAAAATTCATCTTTAGGAGTAAGAGTTCTTGACCTGCAACGCTTACTTGAGTCACCTTCAACCAACTGCTTATTAGAGTCATACACAAGAGAATTCACTGCTGGCCCAAGAAACTGATAACAAGCTAATAGGGTTGCATAATTAGGAAAACCAGTATAAAAACAAATTTTTGACTCATCACTTTTCATATTGGCTAAGCAAAACCTTTTTTTTCAATCTTTGATTGTAGCAAACCAACTTCTTTTTAAGAATTTCAAGATCAGCATTGTTGCTACACCCTGTACAACTGACCTCAGTTTGCACTTCAGTTTCTTTAGTTGCAGACTCTTCAACTAATGGTACAGAAACTTTAGATAAGATGCGCTCTTTTGGAGGCTTTCTCGTTGGCTTAACTTCAGAAGATCGAGGTAGCAGAATCGAAGGAACCTCATCTGGTCTTTTTTGTCGCTTATTTGCGCCAACGAAGTGCCTGCTGCAAATCCTGGTGTGACTATTAACTGGCAAATTTTTTCTCCCGATGGCGTGAATCCATTGCTTCAACAAAACTTTTTTTTTCAGGGGCAGGCTAAAATAAGATAGATGCTTCTCCCGGTTGGAATTGCTTGAACAAGCAGGCACACAACAAAAATGAACCATCTTAAAAGTTCTCCAATTAACGAGCAACCCCCTCGACCGTAAATTAATTTAAGTGAAAAATAGTAATGAATAAGTGCTATTAACTAGTGGTGTGCTTGAGCACAAATGGCGAGCGAGCCTTAAACTACACTATTGTTAAATGATTGATTTTAACAACTAACACTCAAGCTACTAAAATAAAGTTGAGTTTTTAAATTAAGTTAATGGGGTAAAGGGGTTTCAATTCCATAGTAACTGCTCCCCGCAACTGTTTGAATTGAAAAAGAAGCAACAAAATCAAGTCACGTTATTTAAAATTTTCTTTCTTTTAATAGTAGTTGTAACGCACAATACTTTCACACAACTGAACATACCTACGCAAGACTTACCTTCGTAGTTCGTCTAGTGGACAATGAATTTTCAAGTAAATGCTGTTGAGTAGGGCTTATATAACTGTGACAAATAGCGTATTAACTTACCACCGCCACTAACTCGAATAGAAATGGAGCTCCCATAAGTTTTTGCGTTTTAACTGCACCCGCAAAACAATTCAAAGCGGTAAACAATTCAATTTCTAAGGTGATAGGGGTAATGGTCGCTAAACCAGAGGATTCTGTTTAGTAAAGTTTGGGACGGGGTCGAACGCCGAGCGAACACAAAAATACGGAGGGTCAAAGTACAAAATGACATACATACGTCCAAACATATATCTAAATAAACTAGTGATGTGCTTGAGCACAAATGGCGAGCGAGCCTAAAGACTATACTATTTTATATGAATGATTTTGACTTCTAACACTGAAGCTACTGAAAATAAGGTCCAGTTTTTTAATTTAGCATACAGGGTAAAGGGATTTCAGTGCCATAGTAACAACTCTCTGCAACTGCTTAGAGAAAGAAAACAACAACAACAAAACAATTCACGTTATTTAAAAGTTTTCTTTGTGATATTCTTTAGCTAAGTAGTGGTTGTAGCACACAATGCTTTGACACAACTGGACATGCACCTACACAGACTTACCTTCGCAGTAGTCTAGTGGACAATGTATTTTCAAGTAAATACTGTTGCGCACGGCTTATAACCATGAACGCATTGACTTACCACCGCCACTAACTCGAATAGTCCCTTAAGTTTTCAAGTTTTAACTGCACCCGCAAAAGAATTCAAAACGGTAAACAATTCAATGTCTAGGGTGATACGGGTACTGATCGCTAAACCAGAGGATTCTGTTTAGTGCAATTTGGGACGGGGTCGACCACATAACTAACACAAAAACGCGAGGGTCAAAGTACAAAATGACATACGTACGTCCAAACATATATACAAATATACTAGTGGTGTGCTTGAGCACAAATGGCGAGCGAGCCTAAAGACTGCACTATTTTTATATGAATGATTTTGACTTCTAACACTGAAGCTACTGAATATAAGGTCCAGTTTTTTAATTTACCATACAGGGTAAAGGGATTTCAGTGCCATAGTAACAACTCTCTGCAACTGCTTGGAAGGAAAACAACAACAAAACAATACACGTTATTTAAAAGTTTTTTTTGTGATATTCTTTAGCTAAGTAGTGGTTGTAACACACAATGCTTTGACACAACAACTGGACATGCACCTACACAGACTTACCTTCGCAGTAATCTAGTGAACAATGTATTTTCAAGTAAATACTGTTGTGCACGGCTTATAACCATAACAAAGAGCGCATTGACTTATCACCGCCACTAACTCGAATAGAAAAACTGCACCCGCAAAACAAGAAGCAACGGTAAACAATTCAATTTCTAGGGTGATACGGGTACTGATCGCTAAACCAGAGGATTCTGTTTAGTGCAATTTGGGACGGGGTCGAACGCCGAGCAAACACAAAAATACGGAGGGTCAAAGTACAAAATGACATACGTACGTCCATATATATAAATAAACATCCCCGATTTTCGATTGTGTTACCCCTGTAAGTGTCTCGCTAGCGCTCGCTACGCTCGCTCGCCAATTAGGCATGACGTAAGGTGCTTTCCATTTAGGTTTGTATGAGCTAATTTAATGCCTCTCGCAATATTGATTGGGCTGGTGAGTCGTTTGGAGATTGTGTAGCGATATGCGTTTACTTGGAGAAGGTGACATCAATTGGTGACGTTGGTCGTGCAGGTACAGTTAGCGGTGGGGTCGTTAGGGTGAAATCAGATACTTATTGTATTTTAAATACCGTTGCTATATTGTTGTCAGGTGTAATAACTTGGCAAGTGTGCAATAACACTTGCCCGGTATTTAAACTAGTTAAAGCATGAGCGCTTAGTGCCTAGTACATTTATCGCACTCAGTCCTCGGGCCTACGGCCCGCTCATGCTTTAACTATAACATAATAGACTTCTATTATCCGGACGTGTTTGCTTTATATTATTTTCTAGTAATGAAAGCTAACTGAGGCAGTAATGTGTATTGTGTGTGGAATTGGAATTAAACCTCTCTGGAGTATGCCCTGAACCAGAGGCTGTGTTGTCGGCTAGCCTATATGCTGTTAACCAAGAGGTGATTAGTTTAACATTTTATGCAAAGTGCCCAAGAAAATTTTTTTTTGAGAAAGTAATGGTTTCTAAAGTACTGATTAGGTTTAGCAATGACTGCAATAACTTGTGGAACATGACACTATTTTCATGTGATGTGTAATACTTTAGCACCTGTTGCAAATTTATCCTAGCAAAGTTTCAAATGATGACTAAAAAATTTTTATCCACATTTTCAAGCGTATGAGTAATGAGCTAATCAATGGGGAGCTTACTAATGAACAGATTAGATTTTTTTAAATCATGGCCAGGGTTTATTTCAGGGTGGCAAGGAGGGCTTTTTGCCCCTCCTCCCAATTGGAGTTTAGGTGTTTCATGGTATAAGTTGTAAAGTTAAAATCCATTCACATTCACTGAACATTGTCAAACAATTTCTGGAGAATTTGCAGATATTCTCATCAAGTGAGAAAAACTGAACTCAGACAGCCTGTACTGCAACCCTGCCTTGATACGTCTAATATGCGAAAAGCTTCTCTCAACAGATGCCATAGTAACATTCACTGTGAGGAAACCCCTTGAGATTTTGGTACAAATTATAGTACTATCATCTCAGAAGTAGTTTATTCTTTGAGGTAATTACTGATTGTAATTTAGTTTGGGGAAGACATTGTCTGTAGTTCTCCCACTCTATGATTGTTTCATCTGACACAATGGCTTATTAGACACAAACTGAACCAGTTAATGTTGTGGCAGGCTTACGTAGTTACATCATACATAGCATAAACATGCCTTTTTAATTAGTAGGCATGTCAGTAGGTGTGGTATGTCCCAGATTATTTATTCTGGAAAGTTACAAACTATGTACATATAATATACCTATAGGTTGTTATGATGTGTTGCATTCGGCATTTGAAAATATGAGCGAAAATCCTACTAGAGAACGTTCGAAAGTCTTTACCTCAGGTGGTCTATATCAATACTCTACTTAACACATGTGGCTAACATGACACCTGTACTGTATGTCCTTATACAACACATGCTGACAGTTTAGTTCCGATTTTTACACCCCCTGATTGTGTTTCTCTTTGCTTCTCTCACTATCCAGCCATTGAGTTAAAGTCGGGGACAAGCTGAAGTCTGCCTTTCAACCACTCCTGCTTCCCTATCTCTGTATAATTCCTGATTCATTTGTCTACCACAGTTACTTGTGTATTCTCCATGGATTATTAATTAATTTAACTGCGTCCAGTTGGGTATGTTGCTATCAAGCATCCTTGTTTCTTCCTCTGTTCTCAAGTTGGCTATGGGGAGGAATTGCACTTTAAGCTGTAATCATATGATTAAGTAGAGTTGCAAAATATGCACAATGGCTGTTATTCCAATAAGAGATATTTGGGAATACCAAGGAGATTGTTAGGTTGTGGAGTGTTGCCTAGTTGACGAGGTTGTGGAGTGTTGCCTAGTTGATGAGGTTGTGGAGTGATGTCTAGTTGATGAGGTTGTGGAGTGATGTCTAGTTGATGAGGTTGTGGAGTGTTGCCTAGTTGACGAGGTTGGGAGTGTTGCATAGGTTGACGAGGTTGTGGAGTGTGGCATAAGTTGACGAGGTTGGGGAGTGTTGCTCGTTGATTGAGGTTGTGGAAGTGTTGCCCTAGTTGACGAGGGTTTGTGGAGTGTGGTTAGTTGATGAGTGATGGAGTGTTGCCTAGTTGATGAGGTTGTGGAGTGTTGCCTAGTGATGAGGTTTGTGGAGGTTGTTAGTTGAGGGGTTGTGGGGTGTGTCTAGTTGATGAGGTTGTGGCGTGTTGGCTAGTTGATGGAGGTTGTGGAAGTGTTGGCCTCGTTGACGAGGGGTGTGGAGTTGTTGCTAGGTTGATGAGGTTGTGGAGTGGTTGCCTAGTTGACGAGGTGTGGAGTGTGCCTAGTTGAGGAGGTTGTGGAGGTGCCTAGATTGATAGGTTGTGGGGTGTTGTGCTAGTTGATGAGTGTGGAGTGTTGCTAGTTGACGAGGTGTGTGGAGTGTATTGAAGTTGATGAGGTTGTGGGGCCGGTGTGCATAGTTGATGAGGTTTGTGGGGTTGTTGTCTAGTTGATGAGGTTGTGGAGTGTTGCCTATGCTGAGGTTGTGGAGTGTTGCCTAGTTGACGAGGTTGTGGAGTGTTGCCTAGTTGATGAGGTTGTGGAGTGTTGCCTAGTTGATGAGGTTGTGGGGTGTTGTCTAGTTGATGAGGTTGTGGAGTGTTGCCTAGTTGACGAGGTTGTGGAGTGTTGCCTAGTTGATGAGGTTGTGGGGTGTTGCCTAGTTGATGAGGTTGTGGGGTGTTGTCTAGTTGATGAGGTTGTGGAGTGTTGTCTAGTTGATGAGGTTGTGGGGTGTTGTCTAGTTGATGAGGTTGTGGAGTGTTGCCTAGTTGATGAGGTTGTGGGGTGTTGTCTAGTTGATGAGGTTGTGAGGTTGTGTTGAGTTGTGAGGTGTTGCCTAGGTGATGAGGTTGTGGAGTGTTGCCTAGTTGACGAGGTTGTGGGGTGTTGTCTAGTTGATGAGGTTGTGGAGTGTTGCCTAGTTGATGAGGTTGTGGAGTGTTGCCTAGTTGATGAGGTTGTGGAGTGTTGCCTAGGTGATGAGGTTGTGGAGTGTTGCCTAGTTGATGAGGTTGTGGGGTGTTGTCTAGTTGATGAGGTTGTGGAGTGTTGCCTAGTTGATGAGGTTGTGGAGTGTTGTCTAGTTGATGAGGTTGTGGAGTTTTGCCTAGTTGATGAGGTTGTGGAGTGTTGCCTAGTTGATGAGGTTGTGGAGTGTTGCCTAGTTGATGAGGTTGTGGAGTGTTGTCTAGTTGATGAGGTTGTGGGGTGTTGTCTAGTTGACGAGGTTGTGGGGTGTTGTCTAGTTGATGAGGTTGTGGGGTGTTGGAGTGGATACATGTACATGTATAGTAAACACACATGTGTGTTGCAGTTTAATTAAATGAGTACTTTGTCGTAAATGGTTGCATCGAGGTCATATAAACTTTTTGATACTTCAGTTGATGCAGCTACAGACCCTAGACATTTTCTGAATTTTAATATTATTATTATTATTATTATTATTATTTTATTATTATTATTATTTTATTATTATTATTATATTTTATTTCAATTTTTTTTCCTGCAGCACAGCCATTAACTATAGTCTATCCAAGCACTAATTTCAAGAGTCCAAAATAGGCCAAGATAAATATTCCCATAAAGTATAAGGGAATATGGGAGGGGGTGGGGCAGCCTTCCTGCTTAGAATTTATTCACGTAGTTTGGCATGTACAACTTTTTTTTAGATACACATACATATGTAAAGTATTTCACTTACAAGTGCTTCTAAGTAAGTTTTGTCATAGTGTAGTGCTTCCTTCTTCTCGTAAGTGTTTTGCAATTACAATACATTTCATTGTATTAGGCTTACTATCTCGATACCGTAAAAAACAACAAAAAAACTATTAGCATTCAAGTAAGAAGAAGCTGATAAAGGTATAAGATATAGCCACTAACCACATAGTAGCTCTATGAATACACTCTTAAATGTTCTTTAAACTGCTGGAAACTGCAAGAAAGAAAATTAAACTGCCATATTGCGCGACTGGCGTACTGCAGGACTGGCGTACTGCAGGACTGGCGTAGCTGTGCCAGTAAAATGTCAGTGACATGATTTAGACTGCTTTCCGTAACTCACTTGCATAAGCTGTAGTAACGACTGTGGATGTGTGCAAGTACATGTGTGAAGTGATTAACACTGTTATCTGCACTAACAGCATTGCCAGCCCTAATTACTACTTTGAATTCTGCTAGATGCTCTCAAAATAGTGTATCCTGAGCTTGCCTGGACTCTGTCTAGGTAAAGTACCGACAATTTATTAGATGACTTAGTTACGTCATCACTTAATTGGTATTGTGTGCTATAATTATGAAATGACAATACCGCTGATGCCTGTATGTATATTACCCTCACACATATTCATGCTGGTGCTAGATTAGCAGTTAATGTGTAATAATATTACGCTTGCGTGTCAGTGACGGCGACTGAAGACGGTGTGTGTTCATGAATAATTCATTAGTTAAGCCAGGTTGGTAGCACGTCGTCATGATTTGAATAGGTAGAGCTTCATATGGGTTAAGCATCAAATGGGTACAGCATCATCACATTCAGTAGAGGCAATTAAAGGATTGAGTTCCTAATTTGCTAATGTTAGTACATCAAGTGCCACTGTGTGCATGGCGAGGTACATGATGGTGTGTTATATGATTGTAGAGCTCAATTTTGAATAGCTATAGGACAGTCGTATTCATAGTGGAGTATCTAGAATGAAAGTGGAGGAAACACTTTGTTACTTTGGGCTACTTTTAATTGTATGTGGAGGCTCGATGATGGTTTGCACAACTTCTGTTGATTTGTCATAATGGCTGATTAACTATCATATTTTGTTGCATGAAAATAGTTGGATACCAAACTTGGTCTAGTGTGTCACTTACTGGACATGTGCAGTTATATTCCTAGGCATGTGTGGTAATAGTTAAAATGATGCCCACCTTTTAAGACACTTGTAATTAAAATAGCTCTAAAGATACAAGTACGCTTGAATATTTTATTTTATTTTTCTTCTAGAGATGGCTATGTTTTTTCAAAAAGGAATGGTATTGCTGGCAGCCACCATGATACTAGTCTGTCTCTTCCTCTTCTATGAGCAAAATTTCTTCACTTCAAATATTAAAGACCCGTCGCCATTCCATTATGAACGATTGAGAGAGTTAAAATTAACATCCAATCAGATTATTTCTTTATCCAAGGACCTCATCGTCCACTCCAGCTACTTTGACTCAAGACCGCGAAACGGCCACAATAATGTCACTGTTTTATTTGCGAGTGTGAACCGGACTATTCTAGACAACAAGTGGATTCTGGGATGTGGAGGAGACAATGTCAGAGCCTCCAGTTATGAGGTCTACTCCATCTTTGAAAATGTCCTCATGCACAACTGGCTGGGTCCTAAACCAGTCATCTATGAGAATGAAATGATATTGTGCTACGATCTTCCAGTCAAGAACCAAAGTAAAGTGTTTGCTGTGTACAAGACGTCTGCCAACTCTTCTGTGGAGGTGATCACTTTTTCTCGTCAGCCTCTCTTCGTACCGGCTCCCAGAGTGATGCCTTCAGGAGGTGATGATATTACGGTGGTGGTATGTAGCAAGGCTCACAACAAGAAAGCACCATGGTTTCGTGAGTTCATTCAGTATCAGAAGACACTGGGTGTGGATCATATCGACTTCAGTGTACTGGATATGTTTATTAAAGACGACGGCTACGACCAAATGGTCACAAATGACCCGGTGGTCAGGAAAGCCTTACGGGAAGGATTCATCAATTTCAGAGTTTGGCCCGAGACGTACGAGAGAGATGGGGAGGCTTATTTCCACTCTGAGAACCTTCGCAAGCTAGCCTGCATATACCGCTACATCGGTACGTATGATTACGCCATGCCACTGGACACAGATGACTTTTTTGTTCCTCAGACGTCCAAAAGAAAGCTGAAGGAGTACATCAAGGAGTATTGCTATGTAAAGCCGGCAGCATCTTGCCAGTTTAACTGGGTGCGTTACTTCCCAGAATGTGGGATGGATGGACCGGTAGGCCCGGATGGAAATGTCACTGCCCATTTGAAGAACAAGAGGAACAAGGAGTTTGGCAACTTTAAATCTGTCCACAGCACTGAAGCCATTTTGGATGCCTCCTTTCATGATGCTCGCTGCAAGGAATGTTTGAAGCCAGGCTATAGAATGGTATCTATTCCAATTTCCACTGCGTATGTAGCTCATATTAGATTCGGAATGTCAAATAAGCAGAAGGCAAAAAATTGTAGATAGCATATTTTGTTGTTTGTATATTTTTTTAATCGATTGGTTTTGTTTAAAATGTCATTTTGAGAATTTATTTATTTATTTATTTTAAGCATATATGGTAAGGGTCATTACATACTGATTGTAATAAGGAAAAGATCGTCATTCTGAAGTGTCAAAGATGATGACATTATGTGCAGAACAGCTGACTCTCACCTTTGACCTAAAGCGCGGGTGATCCAGTGAATTTTGAACGTTAAGCGTGTGCAAACTCGAGCAGCATCTCCATTATGCTGAAAAAGTTACGACTATTTGTCATAATTTCTGTAGACACTCCTAATTGGAAACAGGAAATGTGGGCCTTCTATCCAGACATTAAATACATGATCACTTGGAAAATAGCTTGGGCTTTGGTACAGATCAAATTTGTAATTTTAATAAATGATCGCACATAACAATCAAAGGGTGTGGTTTTAATTTTGGATGTGACTGTTTATTCTATAAGTTGAAGCAATGTCATACTGTGTGACCTTATGTTCATGTTCTTAAGTCAACAGACCACAACTCCATAAAGTTCATGGAGCAATCTACATGTGTATGTATCGTAGCGACAGTGAGAGCAGCATACAGTGCTTGTCCTGGCCCCATGCATCTCACTCACCCTCTACCCCCACCCCCTCCCTTCCCAAGTTGTTTACAGAAATGTTTTTCCAATCCGTTAGAGCATGTGGTAATATTGTATTGCTAGTTAAATACAACATAGGCTCAATCAACATAACGACTCACGGCAGAAGGACACTAACAAAGGAAATCTCGAGTATTATGCAACTTTATTCCGAAAATTCAGTGTTGGATTATGACAGTGTCAGTGATAGGTTTAGTTGTCCTCAATACTCCAGTAGATTTTCCTTCAAACAAGGATTGAATGGTCACTGGAAACGAATCCACGGCAATTCCTTGGACACTCTTGCATCTCCAACCTGTAACAAAGAAGGGAAAGTAATCACATGTTACCAAGGGTCCAGTGCTCCTTTCAGGAACACAATGTTGTTTTCACTACAGTACAGTACAGCACTTGACGTTACACTGCTCATCTCAACTCGATAAAGGTCTTATTAAATATGAATGCTTAATTAGAAAACTAAAATGTATATCATGAATGTAAGAATGTTAAAAAAAAAAGAAGCTAGAAAAGGTACTACTTGCTAAAATGAATACAATGGCACTTTATATACTGTATACACAAGTATCTGCAAGTGTATACACCATGTGAGTTTGTACACGAGGAAACCAGTTGTGTCAAGGACCACATCAAAAAAAATTATTGAAGTACAACCACAATTAATGGGGGGAGGTCCTAGGCCTGTCCACATTCCAGTTAAAATGTACCCACGTTGATATCCTTAGTAACACACGCTGGGTTGGATAGTGGCAGCATGGAGGGCCAGTAAGAATACTAACAACTGGGCATTTCCCCACCCACTCACTCCAACGACATACATGCCATTCAACTGGGCCTTCTTTTTATCCATCTGATATCACTCAGATGTCTGACAGGTCCTGTCGAGCCAAATGGGCGGACAAAGAGTATAGGAATGACCCCCAAAACGACTTAAAAGTTGAGGTTCCAATGGAAAAAAAAAAAAGTGCAGTTGCCAAAGATATGCAGGTGCAAAAATTAGCCTATCAATGTCATACCAATAATAGCTAAACAGATCAATTAGATGCTGGCAGATGGCCTGACAGACATCCCACCATACAATACTAGTGGTGTGCTTGAGCACAAATGGCGAGTGAGCCTATTTAGTTAGGTTACATAAGATTACAGTGTTGTGATTAACTTCTAACACTCCGGCAACTAACAACGGTCACAGTCGCAGAGAGAATATTGGATTATAGAATATTAAGGAATGTCTCGGCACAGCACTGCACAGCAATGATTGCTATGAAGACAAGTCAGCCATATTTAAGTTTTTAAGTTACAGCGTTCCTGGTGACTATGAAGTCAATCCACTGAATGTGAGGGAGGCTTCTCTCACATATCAGTCATATATTTCAAAGATATAGTTTGTATTTAATGCGGTTAAACAAGCTGATCACTAACACTCTTAAATTTCCTACTTTTTGCATTGTCTGTAACAAAAGGAGTCATTCTGAATGCTTCCTGACTGGCAAGCAACACCCAATTTCTGTAATTAGAGCAAAGTTGAGTGAAGTCATCCAAAATTTTGATGCAAACTTAGTGGAACTGGGAGGGGGGGGGGGGGGGGGGAGGGGGAGGGGGGGGTTGGTGTTTATTTGAATAGATGAATCAGGTAAACACTTGATGCAAAACTATAGCAGAGGGTGAAAAGTGGGAGCATTACTTAACACCTCCATTTCCTCACTCAGTTATGCACATGCCCATTGGTTGGGTCAATTGAAGTGTGAATATTATTATTGGTAAATTAATAGTGCTAGCAGAGACATGTCAATAGGCAAGAAATAATCACGATAATTCAACCTTTCACAGGCAATAGTGCCTCACAGAGCTATGTGTTCAGTCAGCACTTAGTAACCATACCAATATAGCAAATTGTAGTTGATCCGAAATTGTGCTAGTGCATATCTCTACTCATACAAACACTGAGTGGCGGGAAAGGGAAGCTAAGCTAAGGAAGAAAAAAAGATGGGGGAGGGGATTTTTTTTTTTTTTTTTTAGTTTAAAAAAGGGGAAAGATATTCCCCCTTGCTGTATCAAACAACGTCAGAAAATCATTAGTGACCTTAATTTAATAACTGGTGCACTTCATTAACACGGAGTACTATGGATGACAGAAGTTATAACGACTCTTAATACACTAATAATTGGTTTATAGTTTCTACCAGTGTGTGTGTGTGTGTGTGTGTGTGTGTGTGCGTGTGTGTGTGTGTGTGTGTGTGTGTGTGTGTGTGAAATGCAACAGTTTGGTAGGAGACAAGTGTAATAGAGGGTGCTGAGTACATATCACTATCTTGTTGTTGCTGTTGTTTTTTGCATTGATGATAATCAGAAAGATAAAGCCTCTTGAAATGATAATCAACATGGCAGTACTCATTGTGACATGATCAAAAGCAACATACTGTACATTACCGAAGGTTTTCTCTACCAATAAAAGTGAACATCTTCAGGTAAAGTAGGCAAAATATGGCTCCCTCAAATTATAAGATTAAGTTGAACTTAGAGTGACAGGGGTGATGGAAGTGGAAAGGGGGGGGGGGGGGGGGGGGGGGGGAGAGAATTATATTTCTTCATGAAATATAGCTAAGTGGTTTTTTATCTAACAAATACAGAACTGGTTTCTTACCTCAATTTCCCTGAGTACTGGTACTTTCTGACTATCTGAGTTAGCAGTATCATTTGACAACAAGCACTCACAGCTACGATAAATGGCCAAGTTTTTGAAATTATGTCTGGTAAAGGGTCTCAATACCATAGTAACCTTTCGCCACAACATTTTGCGAATTGAAAAAGCAGAAGTTCTAAAGATTTACTGCACAGTGTTGAGTCTAGCAGTAAGTTCTAAGACATGAGTGTGTCTTGTGGCATTTAGATACAACCTTATACAAAGGGGTAAACAATTAAATTTCCTTGAATGATATGGGATCGCTAAACCAAAAGATTCTGTTTAGTGGAGGTATGGGAAGGGGTAGACCACGAAGCAAACACAAATACGTGAGGGTCGAAGTACAAAATGACATACATAAGTCCACACATATATATAAAAATGAACAATTTTCAATTGTTACCCCTGATAATGTCTCACTCGCTTCGCTTGCTCACCAAATATATTTTCACCAATTAAAACGGATCTTTGTTAATTAACAATTACATGTACCAATGTGCTGCATCAGTCGCATTCTCATCCTAAGTACCAGGACAGAAGAAGAACAACTATTCAGCTATTCGGGTTCTAACCCTTCACAAGAAAATATAACTTTATGCTTTAATTGTTTTTCTTCTCTCTTTAATATCTCATGCTCATTATTTAGCCCCACCCACTATTGTGTACATGTCACATGTTGCCACTCATCATGCATCATTGTCAATTATTACATGAAATTTGGAAGGTTAAATATTTTACATTTTTGGAAGCTCTACTCACTATTAAAAGACAGTTGTTAAAAAAGTGATTGTGGACAGTTTTGAAAGAAATAACTAAAACCATTGATTCCTTATCTTTTAATAGCATATGCCAGTATTGGGTTATTTATAATTTGGCTGATAAGCTGGCTCCTCCAATATTTAGGCTAACTCTTTCATGAACTGCTACTATGGACAACCTCTTGATAAACAGTAGTGCAGTCACATACTCAACTGTGTTTGTGTAGGCATGGTTGAGTGGGCAGCTGGCATCTATATAATAATACACTTGTGTGTCAGTAACTACGACGATGGTGTGCATTCATGAATAATTCGTGAGCTTAAAGAGTTGGTATAGCATCGTCATTACCTGGTGGGTAAAGTGTTGTTATATTCAGTAGAAAATGATTAATTGTAATTGAAAAGTGGGTAGAATAGATGAGGGAGAACGTTACAGGTGAGGTTTCAAAAAGGAAGGCGAAGGTACGAAAGAGAGGCAAACATTTCACAAAGCCTAAGTCCACAATCACGATAGAAGGACAGAGAGATTCAGAAGCAGGAGAGGTAGACAAAGGAGGAGAAAAGACTCCTTGACTCAAGAAGAAAGAGCTGAAAAAAAGGAAAGTTGAGGGATAAGAAAAGCTGAGATAGTTCAGGGAAAAAAAGAAAGTAGGAGAGAGAAACTGGTGTAACCTTAACCAATGGTAGAGAATGGTAACTGAGCAAGATAACTCACTTGCATTCTTACTTTGCAATACGTCCAGCGCCACTGTGTGGTGGGGTACAGTTTGCTAGTAATATTTAATATGACTATAGAATATAGAAACAGGATTGTTATAATAAGAGAAACAAACTGAAGTGGAACTCATCATGACACATGGATGATGTAGAATCCGTGAACATTCTCATTAGAGAGATTCAAAGTGAAGATTACAATCCTATCTTAATATGCAATCCACAAGGTGTTGTGGATCCTGATGTATCATATGCTGAAGATCGATGCCTACTTGCAATACAAACTAAATCCCAACCACAAACGTATCAGCAATACATACCCACAGAGGTCCTATTGAATCTACACTCAAAATAACTAAAGTTCGCATTATGATCTTAAATGAATAATGATAATAATGATTGATGAATACGGTGAACATAAGTTAATATTAATACATAAAATCTTTACAGTCTATTGCTATTATTAGCCCTCAAGGCGCATGCACAAGAGGGTTATCATAGTCATCTTGTTCGTCTGTCACACTCTGATTTTAGAGAATACTAACTATACTGTAGAACTAGGTATGAACTTACTCAGAAAGAAAATTTAAGACCTTTTATAGTGCTTTTATTAATTTTTTTTTTTTTATTCCGGGCTGATTCTTGAGAAAACATGAAGATGTCGGACAATGTCCCTCTATGCCATGTCATAATCATGTGAGCAAATAATTTCTTGCAGTATGTGATAGTTTTTGCTTTATCCTGAGAAGTTAACAGAGTGAATGAGCAAAATAAAGACAGACTTTAAAAGATTCTGCTACACTATTCTGAGCAGTACGAAACATCAGAACCAGCTTACATAAATATTTTGAATATTACTTATCTCGCACTTGTAAGTTAAAACACATGTAACTAAACTCTTTGTCACTTAATGTAACGTATGTACATGTTACTTAAAATTGGGCAATAAACTACAGGAAGTGTGATCTTTCTGATGTATGTAAATACTTAACACATGGTGGAATTCTAATATTAAATTAATTTGCTTCCATCCGCTCAAGATTCATTGGCAAAGTAGTTGATGGTCTCTTTCATATTTGATGAAATAGCATCACAGGACCCTTCACCTACTGCCACATGGGAAAGGGTCTGGTAGACTGACATAGAGCAGTTTGTTCTTGCTCACTCAGCATGTAGTTAACTGTGGCTTAATTAGTGTGGGTACAACCACAAGATGTTTCATGGCGCATGAATTATTCAGTTCAATCAGCCATATAGAAATACAACACGTAAAAGTTAGAGCAGTCTTACGTCACAGGATATACATTATATAACACTTTCATATTTAGTATATATTTTTATATATTTATTTCACAGATCAATCAGAGTATCTGTAATGAAATAACCAGAGTACGAGAGTCTTGCTCTCCTAACACAGCCCTCTGAAGTGCCCATACTTGACTGCCATTGCAGGGCTCCTCTGAGAAGTTTCAAAAGAACTAAAAAGTTTTGCTGACTGGAATTTTTTAGAGACGTTCCAACTGAGGGAAACCAAGCTTTCTACTTGGTACAGCTACAGCTGATATTTTAGTGATATGAAACTCACAACAACTAAATGATGAAACTGGCTAACAGAACAGAACTTACAATCCTATAGGCTCACTGCTATGTAGATATAACTTCCTAGAACTGAAATTGACACAGCTGATGCCAATTGCCAAGGTCATAAATTACACAAAATAATGAGATCACTAAGATTGTCAACATGTTGTTCTAGTACTGGTCTCATACACAGTGACATCTGCTTACATTACTTGCATGTATATTCGTGGACACATAAGTACACACACACACACACACACACACACACACACACACACACACACACACACACACACTTTGTCCTAAGTGACCACAACAAGCTAGCCAGAGCCACTAACTTCCTTATTACAAACACACTCTAGAGAACACTCACCTTGCCATCACTTCAGCAATGTCAGGTAACTCTATGATCAAATGTTGACACTTCTTGAGCCATCATTCACAGCTAGTCTAAATCAGAGACATCGAAAGCAGCTTCACCCACTCCATCCCACTACAAGGAAAAGCAATAGAAAAACAAAACACATTGAAGTGAATAAATGCAATCATGAAATTCAACTTTACTCTGCAAGCTGATCCCACCAAGAAAATGTTAGAAACAGTTTATCAAACTCTAGCTGAGAGGTATAGTCTCTTAAAAATATTCACTAACACAGCGGTTGGTTCTGGATCTCTAGATTGGAGTCAGTTGTAACACAACAAGAGGTAGCGGCATCCATGAAAACATAGTATAATGCAGAAATAGAACGGTCAAGACTGTGTGGTAAAAAACATCAACATTAATGTGTGAGGTTAGCCAGAGGGAAGAAACCTCAGCTCTCTCTAAATGATAGACCGTACTATAGCAAGATCTCATTATCCTAAATTAGATAAACTTAACAGAAGATATAGACAATGCAACAGTTGCAAATCCCCTATGAGTGGACAGTGCATATTTCTTCTCCTCTAAAATAGCCGTTCTCCAGAAGCTCAATAGCCTCGTAGGTTGTAAAAGAAGAAGCCATAAACCCCTTATCGAACGGTCCCAAAAATTGGTACAGGGTTCCGTGACCGCATCAAAGCATCCGCAACGGGCTGCAGCTATTTACTTTCAAATGATTAGTTTGGTGCTGGATTCTAAACTATAAAGTTTACTCTATCTTTGATTGATGCATTCATGGCTCGGACATCATATAGTCATATATATATATATATATCGATCCTCTGCTACAATGGCGGAGGTCTGGCAAGCGAGACTCCATTAAATTGCGTTTTTGCGTACTAGACACTTTCAGCATGATGATAGAGGGCTATGACAAATTTGCTACAAATGACAAAATGGTTCAAAAGTATCTCCTTGGAGGTTTTATCAACATTAGAGTGTGGCCTGAAACTTACACCAAACAAGGAGAAGCTGATTTTTTTAATTCTAAAACCTTCGCTAGCTTTCCTGCATTTATCACTACATTGGAACGTGCGGACTATTGTTGCATAATAGGTTTTGAATGAGATGAAAAAAGGGTCACATACATACATTTCTTAGTCACACAAACATTATAGTATCAGTAGCCATTATGCAAATGTTCCGGTGTCCACTTTTATGTCATGTAGAATCAAAGGGTATCCCAATTCCTAAACTAATAATGGCTAGTTTCATAGTAGGCACTTTTGGCTTTACATGGCTTTATTTCGGCCTTAAAAAGGTGCAATTTTTTTACTGCATAGCTACATGTGTGCGACGTACAGAACAGAAGTATATATGAGAGGCAAGTAAGCCTGTCTACACGCTATAATACGGGAAGACCTAGTCTGCATGTTTATAGGGTACCTACCACCAATCGGTCCCTACCACCAATCCAGAACGGTCCCCCTTCCTGATTGATAAAAGAGAATAGCCAAACACTATTGACCTTTTACCAACTCTCACTTTTATGCCCAAATCGTTATAGTTGGTACGTATCGTTATAGTTGGTACGTATCGCTAAAAGGGAAGTCATTTCAGCCTTTCAGCAAACACGCCCTCTCAATAATGCTGTTTCCGCTCTGAGACAAACAGCAGCATCATTCGAGAAAGGTGTCTTGGAATCTGAGGAGGTTCTAGTCTGTTACACGCAATTATGCTTGTTGCGATATTATTGAGGAGATAGCAGAATGCCGAGGAGGTAAGTTCGGTAGCTAGTAGGTTAGGTAGTGGTTGCCTACATAGTTAACAACTGAAAGAATTTCAAGAATTAGCTAGCTCTTCTAATGGCATTAATTCTGTTGGTTTGTAAACATGCACTGGCCTGGTTTCAGTATACTGAACCTTTATTTACTGTAGATTCAGGGATTTGCAACTTGAATGCTTTCTAACAGTATTTTGGGAAACTTATGAATCCTTACATCAATATCCGGTAAACCTACACAATTGAACAGTTACTATGTATTAATTGACCAATTAATGTACCTACCCATACTTTTCAGGTTATTTCATTGGTCGCTGAAGGTATATCACTGTCACTCATTCCATTAGTGTATTTAATTGATGCCAGATATATTTCAGTGCAATTGCATGTTGAGTCTTGGCCGTATTAGAACACGCATGGACTTTCAAAACTTACGCATTACAGTCTAGTGGAGATTTTTTTTTGGTATGATTGTATAAATCTGCTAAGCCAGTTCTTCTATCCGTCACTGAACCAAAAGAATCCCAGTGGCTAGAGGTGATGACATGATTAATTTTATCCCACCTTGGTTACTTCATAGTGAGGTCTTGTCTGTGAGATTAGGAGATTAGGTCAAAATAGAAGGTTTGGGACTTCTCATTCCAGTCCATACATCACACTATATAATAGTCTGAGTTTAGGAAGGAAAGCAAACAAACTTTTTTTTCTTTTTCAAGTTTTAGAGCATCTTTGACAATAGTACGTATTTGTTCTCTGAAATAGAATGCGATGTAGATTGTAATGTTTGAATTGTTTGCCCTACCTGGTCTTCAAAGTGTTACAAATTCACTGTTGCTAAATAAATATGTATATATATAACTGGTCTGTTTACTTTGGGAAAAGTCGCTTTTACTTTTAATTTTCATCTGTATCTATGTAGCTAGGCTAAGATGATGGGACATGAAATAATGAAAATACTAATTTTTGCTGGTATTATAGCTAATTTGCCTGAAATCTAACTTGTTTCTAATCTCAATAGAAAAACTATTCAATGTTGACATCAGAAACGTTGAACTAGAAAAACTGCCTTAATCTAGTGGTTTCTTAAATTGAATAAAGCATATTTACATGAAGTTAGAGGAACAGAAATATTTTTATAAGAATAATTTAATTAACGGAAGTTAAAATAAAAAGCTGTGCATTTTATTTGAAAGGTTAATTCGTTTGGGATTTGATATTTTGATTTTGGTAATGTAAGATTACTGGTAGAAATTTTCATTGCAGATTAGCATGCTTGGGGCAAGTTTTCTTTGAGTGCAAACTGAAATGAGTCCTAATTGCTTTTGTACCAATTGAAAGAGACTTCTGAATATCATTTGGATTTAACTGGCATTTTATGTTGACTTTTAAGTGTTACTATTAAGGATCCCAATAACTTGTACGTGAACTCAGAGAATAATGGAGTTCTCTTTTAGGTCAATTTGGCATTATATTTTAGTGGTGACTTTTAAATTTTATTATTCTCCTGACCACTAGCAAATTACGTGTATTTTTTGTTAGTTAATGCTATCATTTTTTTTGTAACCATTTACTTGAAAAGAATGCCACTTTTCTTTGTTCACATCAAACCGGTTTTATTTTTCTCTTCAGCGGCCTAATAATTCTTTTAATAATGCCTTATTATTTTGGACAGTTGTATCTCGGACATTGTTTGTGTGTCTTTTTTTTTACCCATTACATAGTGATTGTAAGTCTGTACAAAAGGAGATAATGTTATAATTGAATGTCTGTCTTTGGAAAATAATTTTTGTGCAAGTGCTTTACTATCGGCATGAAATTCACTACAAGTTTGAAATCAAAGCATAATGTGTCACTCAATATAACTAGTTAGTTCAAGGTGCCAGCATGTTAGTTTACACTAATTAACTAACACTCACAATACGCTGCAAATATTATATATGTGGGTTAATTCCTTTCTTTTGTTGTTATTGTTTTTCAGAACTGCACAGAAAATTGTAATTGCTTCAGCACTCATTTGGCTAATTTTAGGAATCATAGCATTCAAGTTATATTTCATAGAACACAACTTCAAAAGAGCAGAGAAGAAGCTTGAACCAGTCACACTGCTTTCTCACATCATTCACTCTCTGTCAAAGGACTTAATTGTCCATTCTGCATATTTTGACTCCAGACCGAGAGATGGTCACAACAATGTCACAGTAATGTTTATCAATGTAAATACAACCATTCTCAGAGCTGGCTGGATTTTGGGATGCGGATCTGGCAAAACGCTAGCTACGTCCTTTAGGGTGTATTCAATATATGAAAATAAATTGATGCATGAATGGCTGGAGCCGAGATTTGGATCAAAGCCTGTGGTCTATGAAAACTATCTTATCTTGTGCTATGACTTATCGGCCATGAATGGCAGTGATATATTTGCGGTATATAAGGTTTCCGAGAGTGCTAAAGTTAATAGATTGGCTCACTCCAGACAACCTCTGTATTATCCAGCTCCACGCGTTAGTCCGTCTAACGGGGACAACTTTACGGTGATTGTCTGTAGCAAAGCTCACAACAAGCAAGTTCCGTGGTTTCGTGAATTTATTCAGTACCAGAAGACACTGGGCGTGGATCACATTGACTTCAGTGTGCTGGACACTTTCATTGCCGATGATGGCTACGACGAAATGGTGCTTAGAGACCCGGTTGTATTGGATGCACTCGAGAATGGATTTATCAATTTTCGAGTGTGGCCAGAGACGTACCAAAGAAAAAGGGAAGTTTATTTACACTCTGAAAATCTACGCAAACTTGCTTGTATTTATCGGCATTTGGGAACTTACGATTTCGCAATGCCCCTCGATACTGATGATTTTTACATACCCCGTGTACCATCCAAGAGAACTCTGAAATCGTACATTAGTGAGTATTGCTGTGGCGGTCTCACTGGGTCGTGCAGGTTTCACTGGTTGCAGATGTATCCAAACTGTGGTATGAAAGGAGACGTCGGTCCAGATGGAAACATCACAGCTCATCTAAAGTCACTCCAGAAGACAAGTGTCAATAAGTTCAAATCAGTGCACAACATCAAAGCGGTTTTTGATGCGTCTTTTCACGATACGAATTGCGAGGAGTGTTTGGTTCCTGGATTTGGGATGGTGACAGTTCCAGATTCTGTGGCGTATGTTGGTCATGTGAGGCTGATATCAAAGAATAGCAGTCTGGTTGACATTAAGAACAATATTTGTTCTAAAAAATCTGTGAGAAATATTTTCTAAAAAAGAACAAAATTTTATGCGTTCACAAATTTTATTCATATAGCTATAGAGAAATAATGGGGAAAAAGAGGGCATGAAGTTGTTGATCGAGTTAGAATAAGATGTACATAGTTGGTACTAGCATTAGCTCATAGCACAGTACCAAAAAATAAAATTGTTGTAGTTAGTAGCTACATGGATGCCATATAGTATATTGTATTTTTATCCAATCTGGAAAATAAAAGTTCATATCAGCTGATGGTATTGGCGTCAGGATACTCCAACATAAAGTATGGAGAATTTTGTAGTGGAAAATTGTTTTAGGGTGGATAAAACGTCAAAAGTCATTTGATAAGCCAACAATAACATTGTTCCAGTCAGTTTCCTGTTTGAATAGTGCTGTTGACATAATTTTCATGGTATACCCAACACAGCTTGTACTAAATACTATGAGTAGCACTATTATCTATGTTACAAAACGCTTCAGACCACCATTCATTTAACATAATGCAAATGTGTGAGATTTGTAATGCTGATTCTTCAAAGGCAGGTAAGCAACAGAGAAGCTGTACCTCAGGGGTTATGAGATTTGACTGAGCAATGCAGTAGGTGAATAGGGGCTCTGTTTTACTGGAAAGATTGGAACTAGAACAGAAATAGACCAGCATATTTACTAGTATTACATGTTCATCAGATATGCTGAGCAATTTACATGTAAAGAGGTTTGGTGAAAAGAAGGAGGATGTACCATGCCCTAAGCAGCAAAAATTATTGCAATTTACAAAGTATAAGGTTTACTTCTTTGCTTAATAGCTTTTTTTTTTCCAGATTGCATGATGATATTTAAATTCAGCTAAATTTCAGGCCAAGCATCTTGATTTTCTTATAGTGAACGATGCATCATCTCAGAGCATTATCGCAGGAAGTAAACTATAGCTAAATACATAGAGCATCAACAGTTGCAAGAGATCTCTCTTGAAAATGGCCACTGCTAAGAAAGATAGTTTGAAAGTTATTACCGCTATCTTGGTTTAGCTATTATCATAGCTAGGCCTAACGATTGTTCTAACTTGGACTTGAAGTCAGATGGTATTTATTGTGACAGCTCTATGCAGGCACGTTGGCTTTGTCTGATCACATAACATACTTTATGCATGTATGGTACAAGAAATGTGCTGTCTATAGGTACCAATTTTCTACCAGCATTATTTCAGCCTTCAATTGTATATCTTTTACAGAATCTGAAATTCAATTTGCTGGAATTAAAGGCAGTACAGATTATGTAGCTTATGGCGGGGATAGTTAGCCTTTTTAAGAGGAATATCCCCACCGCCATAATAGCTACTTAATCTGTATTGGCTCACACTATCTCAAATTTTAGAGTCAAGCAGCAAAATTGACCCTGACTGGCTTCACCAACAAACGATGCAACCATACAGCATTTTAGGGTACATCTTCAGCTAGCCATATGGAAGCATTTAAGCATTTTGGTTTTGAAACATCTAAGATTTGATATAACCTGACTTTGGTGCACGCTGGAGGGAAATCTACATACGTAGCTAGCTACCTAAAGAACTTTGTAAAACTACCCTCATTTTTTAATATATTTATTAAATCTACCAAAAACAATATAGCTTATGCTAACTTGTTCATTTCTTGTACCAAGGGAACACATGTCAGCACATGGCCAGTTCTCCCTCTTATGCAGTCAACCTCTTCCAGTCACATCATTTATTATGCCTATCCATGACAATTATACTGCTAGGCTCCTGTAAAATATAGTGTAATAGTTCATTTTGTTATATTTAGCTACAGTATTTACTTTTTGTGTGTGTGTGGGGGGGGGGGGGGGGGGGGGGGGGGGGGAGAGGGTGGGTTCATTTTGTTACTTGTAAAGTTATGGTATAATGATTAAATAGAGGCTAGCGGTCAGAGACTACTTGTGTGATACGTTGTATAAAATGCTAACATATTTCCATTGCTACTTGCCAACTTACTCGCGTGCAGCTCGGACTATTCGCCGTGAAACTGACGTTCTTTATCAATATTTGGCTAACCGCGCCTCCTGTCACGCCTATTAATTGCAAGCTATACGTACCTTACCGCATCAAATACTGCATGCTTGGTAAAAAAAAAAAAAAAAAAAGAGGGGGTACGGGGTCCGGTGCTTCGATGTTTTTCCCTGCTAGCTCTTTGACTGGTCATTGCGGTCATTTATAAAAGGTAAATTGTTTTCAAATGAATAACTGGTATGCCACGTAAATTCATTTCATCCACCTCATGTAGTAGTAGTCACTCCAATGAATCTTTTATTCCGGGATTTCTTGTGAAGTTACAGCCTGTTCTGCGTTGTAATTAGAAATGACTACTTCTGTCGGGAAACTGCTGCTAATATTAGGGACAGTTGCTGCACTGGTTTTGCTTTTATCTTTTATTGGATACCAAAATGTATTACTGGCACCATCGGAGTCAGTGCCAGTGTCATCGAATCCTCATGTTGACGTAGCTACTGATCTTTTGCAGTTGCATTATCCTCGTCTTGTCATATCCTTATCCAAAGATTTAGTGGTCCACTCTGCTTACTTTGACTCTCGTCCAAGAAACGGTCATTCAAACGTCACCATATTATTCGTGAATGTGAATAAGACCATTCTTAATAATGGCTGGATAGTGGGGTGTGGTGCTGAAGGAATCATGGCATCCAATTTTACTATGTACTCTATTTTTGAAAATGAGTTGATGCACAAGTGGTTTGGGCCCAATTATGTTATCTATGAGAATCAACTCATTCTGTGCTATAATTTATTGGCAAAAAATGGAAGCTCAGTTTTTGCTGTTTACAAGACTTCAGCGAATTCAACGCTTTTTTTTGTGGCCTATTCAAGGCAACTCCTATTTTATCCTGCTCCTCCAGTTTCTCCAAGAACTGGTAACGTCTCAGTGGTGGTTTGCAGTAAAGCTCACAACAAAAAAGCTCCTTGGTTTCGTGAATTTATCCAGTACCAGAGAACACTAGGTGTGGACCACATTGACTTTAGCGTATTGAATACGTTCATTAATGACAACGGGTACGAGCAACTGGTTTTGAATGACCCAGTTGTGCTCAAAGCTCTGGAAGAAGGTTATATCAACTTCAGAGTGTGGCCTGAGAGTTATCAGAAAGAGGGAGAAGCTTATTTCCACTCTGAGAACTTACGGAAGCTAGCCTGCATTTATCGCTACATGGGGACCTACGACTATGCCATGCCAATGGACACAGATGATTTTTTTGTGCCACGATCCAATGAGGTGAAGTTGAAGTATTATATCAAGAAATACTGCTATGTGCTTCCTGCAGCATCTTGTCGAGTCTATTGGGTTCATATGTACCCAGAATGTGGCATGCTCCGAACTGCAAACACCGATGGAAATGTCACGACTCTGTTAAAGTCGAAGTCCATGAAGAACTCGTATAATTATAAATCTGTGCACAAGACTACAGCTATCTTGGATGCATCTTTTCACGATGCACGGTGCAAAAATTGCATGATTCCAGGCACTAAACTTGTTCATATTCCATTGACAGTGGCATATGTTGGGCATATGAGATTTTCTGACAATGAAAAAGATCGTGAAGAAGTAATAAAGAAGATATGCCCCCACTAATATTTTTATGTTTTTTTTTTTATTATATCTATAATCTTTCATCAATTATATGTAATATGTCATAATGCAGGAAAGTCAGCTGATTGAACACACATTTGAATGAACACGCAAATTTGAAAGAGTGCCTCCCTACCTATCTCTTGATATTATAAAGTTTCCTTTGCGCACATCCCGGCCGGAAATCATAACTACTAAGCAAGCGTACGTGGGTGTATGCGCGAGATGAAATGAGAGCGCGCGCGAAGTAAGCGGGTGGTGGTGTGGTGGACGAAAAAAGAGGGAAGTTCCAGGGACCTTGTGCGCGGTGAGCAGCGACTTGCATTACTACTGGAGAATACGGAGCAAGTGAGGTGAAACTTTTCTCATGCCAATGCACCTTTAGAAGAATAACTGTCATTTATTTCAAATTTGTCTTGGTGATAAACAGATATTTTAGGAGGATACTTTCAATTTTTTAAAAGAATGATTAGTCAGTTGAAAAAAGTAACACTAGTAATCTCAATCATTATGTTGATTGTGTGCACAATTCTTTTTGACATGGACTTGGAGAAAAAAGTGCAGAAGGTGCTCCTAAATCCACATGAGTCCTATTGGTATAAACCTTTGGACGGACTGGATTTTGTATATTCAGTGTCGAAAGATCTCACTGTCCATGAAGCTTATTTTGATGGCAGATCCAGGGATGGCTACACCAATGTGACTGTTTTATTAATTACCGTCCACAGGGACATCTTAGAGTCTGGGGGCATTGTTGGCTGTGGCACGAATGTGGTTGTGGCTTCAAATTTCTCCATCTATTCTGTATTTCAGAACAAACTTATGCACGACTGGCTAGGTCCAAAGCCGGTAAAGTATGAGAGCCAGCTGGTTTTTTGTTACAATTTGCCAGTCCAAAATGGTAGCAAGGTATTTACGCTACACAAGAAGTTAAATACTTCAACTTTAATTTACCTCACTTACTCTCGTCAAGACGTGTTTTTACCACAACCAAGACTTGCACCACGAAAAGGAGATAAGTTTACAGTTATTGTATGTGCAAATGCTGATAATAAAGAAGTTCCTTGGTTTAAAGAGTTTATCCGATATCAGAAAACCGTCTGCGTAGATCACATTGATTTCAGTATTCTAGACATATTTATCAAACAAGATGGCTATAACGACTTGGTGCTTAATAATCCTTCCGTCCGAAAGGCACTGGGAGATGGTTTCATTAGTTTTCGTGTTTGGAGGGAGACATACGAAAATAATGACGAAGTTTTCTTCCATTCGGCAATCCTTCGTAAACTTGGTTGCATTTATCGCCACCTTGGCACGTATGACTATGCCATGCCATTGGACACTGATGATTTCTTTGTTCCCAGAGGCAAAGCAAAGAAACTGAAGGACTACATCGATAAACATTGTCACAATAAATTTGCCGGGTCGTGCAAGTTTGACAGGATGAGATATCACGTGGAGCACGGACTGAAAGGAGCCATTGGCCCTGATGGGAATGTAACTGCACAAGTTAATGATACTACACATACTGAAATAGGCAATTATAAGTCTGCTCATTACACTAAGGCTATTATAGATGCATCCTTCCATGATGCCCAATGCAATACTTGCTTGATGCCTGGTTATGTGGTGGCATCTGTTCCTCAAACTGAAGCATACGTAGCACATTTAAGAAGTGGTGATACCAGCAAAAAAAGGACTAGAAATTGATAATGTATTATCCTCCTTATTTGGCTTCTTTTTTTTTAATGTACATGATGTATACTGTATCAGGTGACTAATGCTCCATGACCGTAGTCTGAGCTAGAGGGAGCCTGACCCACGAAGCGCGCAGAGCGATTCGGTGAAGGGTCTGGTGCGGGTCTGACTAAAACACGGACTGGACCGGACCCACGGACCGGACTAAATTCGCGAAAAACTCGCGCACAGCGAGTGCGCATGCTCGGACTTCGTGTAAACTAATCTCTCCACTGGTGGCAATGAGTGGAAGAGAAATATCTGTTACTTGGCAAAGGTAAGAAAAAAATAGCTCAGACAGCACTAATAAATGGAAATTATTTTGTTGTCAGTGATGCTTTCATAACTACACTTTAATAAGCTTTGGTGAAATTATATAACCATGTTTAAATAGTTGACAGTACACAACCTCAACAGGATTATCTTAAAGAATTAATGTCGACATAGCATTGTTGTATGCATCGTAATAATATTCCATTATTTAATTACATTATAATTATAACTATTCTTGTTGCCATTGCCATAATAATAACAATGATAACACAATAATTACACTATTAGTAATAAAACAATATAATTACTACTATAACTATAATTATTGTTATCGTTATTGTGGTTATTATTATTTATTATTATTATTATTATTATTTTATTATCATTATTATTATATTATTATTATCTTCATTATTATCTTTGTTATTGTTATTATTATTATAACTATTATTATCTTTATTATTATGAATTCCAGCTAATTAAAAAATATGCATCCCTCCTTTATTTTGAAGTGTACACATGAATGAATGAATTCTAGCTAATTTAAGAGTACACAACAGTTTTCCCTCCTTTATTTTGAAGTGTAGAAACATTGTGTTAACAAATTCTAGCTAATTGAAGAGTACACAACAGTTTTCCTTCCTTTATTTGAAGCATAGACACATGTGTTAGTGAATTCTAGCTAATTAAACTGTTTCCCCTCCTGTATTTTGAAGCGTAGACACATGTGTTAGTAAATTCTAGCTAATTAAAGAGTACGCAACCGTTTTTCCTCCTTTAGCGTAAACTTGTGTTAGTGAATTCTAACTAATTAAAGAGTACGCAACAGTTTTCCCTCCTTTATTTTGAACCGTAAACTTGTGTTAGTGAATTCTAGCTAATTAAAGAGTACGCAACAGTTTTTCCTCCTTTATTTTGAACCGTAAACTTGTGTTAGTGAATTCTAGCTAATTAAAGAGTACGCAACAGTTTTCCTTCCTTTATTTGAAGCATAGACATATGTGTTAGTGAATTCTAGCTAATTATACTGTTTCCCCTCCTGTATTTTGAAGCGTAGACACATGTGTTAGTGAATTCTAGCTAATTAAAGAGTACGCAACAGTTTTTCCTCCTTTATTTTGAAGCGTAGACACATGTGTTAGTAAATTCTAGCTAATTAAAGAGTACGCAACAGTTTTTCCTCCTGTATTTTGAAGCGTAGACACATGTGTTAGTAAATTCTAGCTAATTAAAGAGTACGCAACAGTTTTTCCTCCTGTATTTTGAAGCGTAGACACATGTGTTAGTAAATTCTAGCTAATTAAAGAGTACGCAACAGTTTTTCTTCCTGTACTTTGAAGCGTAGACACATGTGTTAGTAAATTCTAGCTAATTAAAGAGTACGCAACAGTTTTTCCTCCTGTATTTTGAAGCGTAGACACATGTGTTAGTAAATTCTAGCTAATTAAAGAGTACGCAACAGTTTTTCCTCCTGTATTTTGAAGCGTAGACACATGTGTTAGTTTCTAGCTAATTCTAGAAGCGTAGACACATGTGTTAGTAAATTCTAGCTAATTAAAGAGTACGCAACAGTTTTTCCTCCTGTATTTTGAAGCGTAGACACATGTGTTAGTAAATTCTAGCTAATTAAAGAGTACGCAACAGTTTTTCCTCCTGTATTTTGAAGCGTAGACACATGTGTTAGTAAATTCTAGCTAATTAAAGAGTACGCAACAGTTTTTCTTCCTGTATTTTGAAGCGTAGACACATGTGTTAGTAAATTCTAGCTAATTAAAGAGTACGCAACAGTTTTTCCTCCTGTATTTTGAAGCGTAGACACATGTGTTAGTAAATTCTAGCTAATTAAAGAGTACGCAACAGTTTTTCCTCCTGTATTTTGAAGCGTAGACACATGTGTTAGTAAATTCTAGCTAATTAAAGAGTACGCAACAGTTTTTCCTCCTTTATTTTGAACTATGTCTTAGTAAATTTTAGGGTTTTCCATGCTGTATTTGGAAACAAGTCCTAGATATTGTGTATGAAAGGGCATAAGCCGGGTACTGATTTCACAATGAGGTGGTGGCCAGTTTTAGTCAATTTCCTAGAAAAGAACAATACAGCAACTTAGTACACAAACAAACTGGAAACAGGCTAAGAATAAGTCGTGAGGACCTTAACATAAGGAAAACACAAAAACAATGTGAGGAAAACTGCGGGACAAAAAGAAGAAGAGTACTGTTGGCCATTGACACAGCTAAATTCAACTACACTGGATTTACAGTATACTGTCAAGTACTGCTAGATACTATCCTGAGGGATCACCTTCAATCAATAAGTAATTTGGTATACACACACAGCATTGATAGGAGCTAGAGTTTATTACTCTGCTATATCACAAGCAAAAATGATTTAACACCTGTTTATGTGTTGACCATATTAAACATAATTGATGAATAGTGAGCTATTCTGGAGGGCTTTTCTTTGTGCGACTACTTTTTAAGTTTGAATGGAGAAGGAGTTTGGTCAAAGGGCATACCGGGGATTCACCTTTTATACCCAGAATGTTGTAAACAAGGCCATAAGAGAACAACATTGAATTATAACTTCGAACTCCACGTTTAAGCCAGAATTCATCACATTGAACTGCTAAAATTATGTAGAGGGATACTTGAAGTGGATTTCTTTAATGTGAATGTAGAGGCCTGCATGCCCCATATTATATATGGTAAATACATTATTAGTGAATGTTAGAAGTTTTCTCTCCCCCCTCCCCCTCCCCTCATTCCCTCCCAAGACGTAAATTTTAAGGAAGAAAAATTGCTAAGAATGGTGCCATTGTGAAGCAACTGCTCAGTTTTGAGTCATATGATTTTGGGCCACTTCTGATGCGATCCACCATCACAAATTATACGAGGGGAAACTATCTTACACTCTTTAATTGATAAGGAGTCACTTCAGATGCGTCCACCATCACAAATTATACGAGGGGAAACTGTCGTACACTCTTTAATTAATAAGGAGTCACTTCAGATGCGTCCACCATCACAAATAATACGACGGGTGTCGTACACTCTTTAATTAATAAGGAATCACTTCAGATGCGTCCACCATCACAAATTATACGAGGGGAAACTGTCGTACACTCTTTAATTAATAAGGAGTCACTTCAGATGCGTCCACCATCACAAATAATACGACGGGTGTCGTACACTCTTTAATTAATAAGGAATCACTTCAGATGCGTCCACCATCACAAATTATACGAGGGGAAACTGTCGTACACTCTTTAATTAATAAGGAATCACTTCAGATGCGTTCACCATCACAAATTATACGAGGGGAAACTGTCGTACACTCTTTAATTAATAAGGAGTCACTTCAGATGCGTCCACCATCACAAATTATACGAGGGGAAACTGTCGTACACTCTTTAATTAATAAGGAATCACTTCAGATGCGTCCACCATCACAAATTATACGAGGGGAAACTGTCGTACACTCTTTAATTGATAAGGAGTCACTTCAGATGCGTCCACCATCACAAATTATACAAGGGGAAACTCTTTAATTAATAAGAAGTCACTTCAGATGCATATACTGTCACATAATATACGAGGGGAAACTGCCGTATACTATTTAATTAGCTAGAAAATTCATTAACATATGTTACAGACCAATTACAAACTGTTTTAAAATGGTCCAACTGTTTTAAAACGGGCCAGACCATTTCCAAACCTCAGACTGTTTTAAAACAGGCCAGACCATTTAAAAAAAAAACAGGCCAGACCACTGGCCAGACTATTTTAGAACAGGCTGGTCAAATCTATTCAAACCATTTTGAAGGGTTTCCTTTTTAAAAGAATCAGATCATTAAAACGATTCAGATAGTAAACCTGGCAAAAAACAAAAACAATCTGCTAAATGTAAATAGGGCAGTTGCCAAAGCAGACCCAAGACACATAACTCTTGTGTGTTCATAAATATGTTTTTCTGAATAGAACTATTTAAAAAAAAATTGAAATAAAACAGATAGTCTTTTAAAAAGTTTGTTAATTTAAACTTCAGTAATCCAAGCAATTAGGGCATGCCAATCCTATTAAAAACACACTTGATCATTTGTGCGTGCATCTGTCACTTGTCCATCTTCTTAAAAGAATGTAACTGAAAAGACCTCGCAATAAACTTCTTTTAAATGAAAAATTAAAAAAAAGCTCTCACACTCACAAATAACTAGTGCAGGAATACAGAGTAGTCATACCATTGTGATTATAGGAAATGCCACCATTATGCATTTATATTTTTTGTACCTTATATTTTTTCTCTGGCACTTTTTTTTTTACAGTCAGCAGGTCCCTAGCATAAATGTAGTGATCATAATGATCAATGATAAAGGATCATACCTAATCTATCTCTCTTGCTGTGACTGTGCCACAGCATCCCCATTGGGAGGATAACTATAAAATTAATAGACTCTTCCGCAAACTCAGTTATGAAACTAACACCGTAGCCATTACTCATTACTCACTCAATTAGAATCAGCAACAACAATTTTGCCATACCCACCCCACTAAAAACCTGTACGGTCATGTCCATACAGGTTGCTCCGGCTCCTACGCTCCTGCATAGAGAAGATAAGTTTCTAAACAAACACTTACTACCATAGAAAATTTTTTTTGGTATTCCAAATCTTTCTTTAGTAAATGCCTCTTTTATCTGAACCTTATCAAATGGCATTGTGCCAGTCCACTTCATTCCAGCCATTTTGGAATTAGTCTGGAAGCAGCAAGTCTGCTTCTTATCTGGTGTTATTAAATTTCATGGAAACCATTAATTTATAATATACAATAGGCTAATTTAGTTTACAAAAAATATCGGGCCTCTTTGCACTCTTCTAACTATATATGTTCTATAGTTGTTACTGAGTAGTGTAAAAACCACTGTAGTGTTTTTTGCATGTAAATAGAAAATTTCTGAGAAAGTTTTTGTTGTCACAGTTGGAAAACTGGGTTAGGTAAAGAATATCAAAATTTGAAAAGGATCACTCCAAGTGCCCTCGATGCTAACACATACCACCTGCACACCACACACACACACACACACACACACATATGTATATATATATATATATATATACCCAATTTTGCAGCAAATACCTCTAATGGCATCTTGCTCACTTCACTCTTTTGCCAATAATAATAATAATAATAATAATAATAATAATAATAATAATAATAATAATAATAATAATAATAATAATATTATTATTATTATTATTATTATTATTATTATTATTATTATTATTATGCATATGCAGGGGTTGGAGCATGAAATATATGATGGCAATGATTTTATACTTCCACGAATTGTTCTAGTAAGAAATATCACTGATGTATCTCACTCATTGTTAATTGGACTTTGTTACAGGGTAATGGCCACTTGTATCGGCAAGAAATTCTTGATATGATCCATTCCAGCGTATCTGAGTGAGATTCTGAACTTTTAGTTTTTGATTGGATATGCAGTGTCTTATTTGTGTGTTTTTTTTTAGAAATCCTGACAGCTTTTGTCCATTTATACTCAAATATTCTCAAGAAAATAAAAGATTATTACCTCAATTAAACACCAAGTGTCTACTATCCCTTCACCTGAAGAAAGAAGGTGATTGCAATATTTATTTACCAATATTTTACAGCATCTATATTAATCCAATATATGTGCCGTGTAAGTTTTTGTTTCCCTGCAATGACACCACTGAGCTTTTTCATTTTTGTGTGTAACTTTTGTATTTTACTTGACTTAATGTTACGCAGGTAATTCCTTCAAAGGTAAGTGTTCATCTGTTAATAAACCTGGGCTAAAGAATTTGTCTGTGTTTCAACAACAAGGTATGTGCATAATATTTTAGGTAAACTTAAATGAAATTACTGTTGTTGTTTTCCCTTAGCTTGTAATTCACAATCTGAAGCTATTGCTAGCAATCTTCCTGCTAATAAATATACATCAAAAGAAAGTGTAGTTACTTGTTTGAAAGATAACATCCAGACTTCATCAACCAGTACTACAGGCTCCATATGTGATTCTAATCCTAAAAGGTGGAGCAACCTTGATACTCACTTAAGGAGTTTGTTACCGAATGAAGAGGGAATTACATATGTGATTACAGATTTTTTTTCATTACCTAAAGAATCGTTTTTAGGGGCACCTGCTCATGCTTTCAAAAGTACCATTAGAATTAATCTTAGTAATGAAAATGTGGAAAGAAGTGGTTGGAGAGAATGATGAAACATAGCATGAGTACTTATCGCCAATCAAAAGGTAGAAAACCTGGATGTAAACTTTATAAAGTAGAAATGCACTGTCAACATAAAAAGAAACCCTTGACTCAGCAACAAAGAGAGCAAGCTGCAACTTTGAAAGTCCTTGATTCTGGTTAGTCAGAAGCAGGAAAAAAGCCTCCAAGAAAGAGGAAGAGATCACAACCTATGATTATAGCAATTTGTACACCACTTATGAGTAGAGTTCATCAAAACATTCAGCAATCCAGGGAGATCGTTTTCTGTGATTCAACGTCTTCTTTGGACAGATTCAATACCTCTCTTTTTGTGTTGTCAACTTCTATTAGGGGTTATAATTACTTCAGATGAAGAGCAGGGAACTATTAGTCAGGGCTTAGATCTTCTTAAAACTGTCCTCCCAACTAATTGCTTTTATGAAAGTGGGTCTGACAACGATCCATCTATTATTATGACGGATGATTCTTGTGCTAAACAGAATGCTCTTCACGAGGCTTGGCCCAATTCTAATCTTCTCCTTTGCACTTTTCATTTCCTTCAAAGAAACTGGACCTGGCTTCATGATAATACGAATAAAGTACTAAATGCAGATCGTAAAGTTCTTATTACAGTGGCTAAAGGTCTTGTTTACTCTGAAAATGAGGAACAGCTGCTTGTCCGCTACAAATCATTCATTACCAATGAAACTGCAGTGAAGTACCCAAAGTACATTGCATATGTGGGTAATCATTGGAATCGGCGAAGAGAGTGGGCTGTATGCTCTAGAAAGCATCTCCTTGTAAGAGGCAATCACACCAATAACTATTCAGAAGCTGGAATACGTATTTTAAAGGAACTAATATTTAGTCGTGTCAAAGCATATGTTCAGAAGTTTTCATTCATAACTGAATGTATGGAGCTTTACTATTGCCGAAAGCTGCTTAGTGCTGCCCACAATCGATTTGATAGATACATTTCCCTGAAGTATCAAGGACTACTGCAGCAAAATTAGTTATGAAAGTATATATGAAATTGATTCAAAAGAAAGTATCTACTTAGTTAATAGTAAGACTGAGCGAGATGTAAAATATTTGGTTAATATGGAGTTAGGTATTTGTAATTGTAATGCTGGTCAGGATGGGTCACCTTGCTAGCATCAGGCAGCTGTTGCTAAACATTATCATGTGACATCAGTAAATTGATCACGGCAAGTTTTGGCAAATATTGCATTAGGTTCTAAAGCAATACAGGAATCTCAGTTTTATTCTTCATTTCATGAAAATAATCAGGTGAATTCATTGCCAGTAGTGCCGTCTCAAGATTTGAAATTTGATAGTTCTGCATGGGATTTGATACGAGGGCAGGCATCTTCAGAAGACAATCAGAAAACTTTTAATGAAACAGAAGAAGAAATAAACTCTGAAGATATTGTTGAAGGAATTGAAGAGGTATTGGCCAATTTAAAAACAAGAATTAGAAAGAGTAGTGTTGTGGCAAAAGGGACAAAATCTTTTCAGAGAAGATATTTACTATTAAATTTCTTTCTTTCTTTTTATTTTTTATTTTAATGAAAAGCTTTGCTATCTGCCACAGTGGTATAACCACATACTCATAAAGAAAAGAAAATGTACAGGGGACAGAAGAAATATTTGTAAGCTAAGTTTTACATCTTCTACTGGGTCGTTAAGTAATTGGAAGGCTAGACTTCCGCACGATAGTGGGTGTGGTTTCCTATCAGGACGCGTTGGAGAGGTGGCGCGGAAAGAATCTAAGTCGAAAGTGGGCCCAAAAAAAAAAAAAAAAATTGGCCGGTCTGGTCCGTGTTTTAGTCAGACCCGTCTGGTGCATGCTGCTAGAGGAGGACTGGCCATACGACGCGCGTTGGTCATTTGGCTACTCTTGTCATTTTTGGCTACTCATGTGTCATTTGGCTACTCAGATACCCTTTACCAGCCTGTAGTTAGTTGTCAGTTGACCCCGCCCCTCATAAAGGTTTAATTAACTTAATAACATCCTCCTGGCGGCAGTGTTTGTCCTCTTTAAAGTGTGGCCTTGATTTTGAATTTGGAGGTTGGTTGGGTTCCAGCGCGCCAGGAAAGGTAAGGGTATATAGTGTGAGTGCTCCAACACTAGACTAGGGCTAGCTATCTTGAGGCCGCCACAAGTGGCACTGTTTAAGTTGCTAAGTACTGATTTAGGTGTGTGATATTAACTTTGTTTCAATTTGTTAGTGTAAACTACAAATAAAAAGCACAGCTCAGAGATAACTGAAAGTCTGCAGAACTTTAGTCGACAGTCATAGATGTTGTATTTGGTATTGTATGGTAATTGAACTTTAGATATACTTCCTAATGACCAGTGTCTAATTATTAATGTGTGCAGTTACCTACTATAGTATGTCCAAGTTGAGTTGGCACGACCGCAAGCGCGGTAACTGAGGAATGCATAGTGAAGTTTATGGAGTTTTTCGGGCACTGTACAGCTCATTTTGTCTGTTTTCAATTATATTAATGTTTCTTATGCGCCGATAATGTACAGCAGATGGAAAATGCAAACTGGTGGGGCGTTCTTCTAAAGAGACGGGATTAAAATCAGTCGATTCTACCTACTGTGTCCCAAGAAATACTCTGATATTCACAGGATTCAGCAGTACAGCACTGTTTCTCTCCAGTTTTGGAGTATACTGAGGGAATATTTGCTTCGGCGCGAGCTTTCCAATGGTGCAAACCCCGGATACGTAGCTGCTTCCATTCTAAAGTTATTCAAGTTTTTCTTGTGGCCAACTCAACTTGGACATACTATAGTTAAGTGTTGACCCCTTTATTTTATTTTTTATTCCTGTTGGAAATTGTGGCCGAGGATGCTCCTTTGGGAAATAGAAGTTACCCAATCATATAACCTATACAGCCATAGTTGTATAAGTCACTCTGGTTCTGTTTACTGACTGATCGTGCAAGCGTTGCCAAACTGCTCCACCATTGTGATGGAGTCAATGGTCAAGATTATTTTGTGTGAGGCCAACTATTTTTTTCCTCTCTGTTGTTAGTTATGTTGTAGTGTTAAATTTTCAGCCAGTGTAGTAGGACTACTCAACTCACCCAGAGAATTATATTATAGCGATATATCATTTATGTGTAAGGATAGGTTGGGGGCTAACTCAAAGGTGGCTAGCTCAATGGTGACACAGTGATATTGTGGGTATTGAATGTCAGTCGGTTAGTAGCGTGAACATGAAGAACATAGACTTCTGTTTGTGTAGTAGAGTAGCTGAACTGCAGTGGTTTTTATTTTAGTGTAGTGGCATTTTTGTGGTGACAACACATTGTAGGGTGGTGGTGGGACACTTCCCCCAGTAGCTAGCTTTTTGTGCCTGGAGTTACTCAGTATGCCCATGCTCAGTCCGACTCATCCTGACAAATTAGTTTTAATGTTCTGTAAAGTTGTTGATAATCTCCTGATGTGACCTTTTAATCCTAACACACCTGTTTGTAAATACTAAATAGAAAAAAAAATGTAGCAGTTTCAAATGTAGTTGCTCTCAGGCAGTTCAAAAATTGATCCAGTGCATGTCTGCTCTACGACTCAGTAAAGGGGTTTAGAACTTGAGTTATATTATCATGATTATGAATGTAAATATTAAATTAGGATGACATTTAGGCTACTATTCCCACTTGTTTTTTGTATATGTTTTTCCTCACATCCATGTTGTTTATTATGTTGTCAAGGTGTAACAGTATTGTAAACAATAGGGCCTAAGGCAGGAGTTGGGAGATAGTGGGAGGGGCCATTAGACACTTGGGGTAAGGTTAGGGGTACCTGTTCAGCCCACTCACCTATGCAGTGTGCATTGAATATCATTATAAACCACTAGTGGTAACCAACTACAAGTTCCAAACCACGTAGTGGTAACCAACAACCATTTCCACCCACTCATCTGTACATCTCACTATCAACCTTGGTAGCCAATTCCCAGTACATGTATATACAAGTCATAACCACATTTAATATTGCATTTGTAAAAAGATTGGATGAGCACACATTGTAATATTGATGTAGTTTAGAATGAAACAGATTAGATGTTGAATAATATTGATGCAGTAGTTTATAATGAAAATTTCAGGCACTATGTTTCGGTTCCGTATTCCTCCTTTACGATGACGTGGACAAGCTAATTCTGGCAAAAGGGACTCAAAATAGAAATATTTTAATTTATCGAGCTGCTCTTCCCACCACTTTCTATCTCTAAATATTCTTTCGACATGCAAACTTTCTTCCGTATTGACAACACAGTCACACCACTTCACACCACTCTGTGTCACTGCAGTACATTTGACACTGATCCTGGAAGTGATAGTCATGGCGGTTCTTCAATTTGCATACGACAGAAGTTCCATTCTGAACCTTCTGTAAACAAAAGTTACTAATAGTGTCACAAGCTTCTTCTATGGTCAACTTCCTGGCAGAAAAAGGATTTTTATACTCCACTAGACTATCACTGGGAGTTGTTTTGGGGTCGTGTACACAATCATCTGGGCTTGCAGTAAGCCAAGGATTATCTGTACAGATAACCAGACCAGCACTACGCAATTCCAAGCCAGAATTTCCATTGTTTTTGTGATACAGCAAATACTTCTCTCTTGCAAACCTTTCCATTCTATTTCCATATTGTGTCGCTTCATTTCCACGGAATTTATGATAAAGAATTATTTCTACGTTTTTGCTATGTTTGGTAGTTTTTCTCATTTTCGCGATTCCTCCAACGACTGATGCAGTAATGCGAACACTCCTTTCCTTCATCCACTGAATTTATTTCGTACACCTAGGAAAAGAATTTTGCCAGTTTCTTGTCCGATTATAATTGCCACACCGGATTTGGCATTATATGAGTGTTTGTGTGACCTTTTTGACCTTCCGCCATCAGTGATTACAGTGATAGCTGGTACTCCATTGTGGTAATCATTTCGCTGTTCTGCTAATTTTTTTTCCTCTTGCCCCAGCTTCAAGGCAAGATTTTTTGAACTGAATCTTCCACTAGTCACCAATATCTTTTTCAGTTATGGAATAACTTTTTTTTGCCATTACTGGTATCCCCAAAACACTCATAGTTCCATCAGGGGTGTATGACCACCACCTGAAGACACCTGGCCCCAAACTGCCGCTAGATTACATTGCCAGTGCTTGTATCCTTTTGGCCCCACTGCTTTCTGAGACGTTTGTAAATGTATATTATGTCGACAACTCACACATGAGCAGACAAAAAAATGGAAGCAAGTCCTTCTCTGGTCTCGCCAATTAATTTCATTTCACTTCCACATTTAGCAGCGTGCATAGTAATATCAGTAATGTGATGGTATAATTGCCTTTTATTATTTCACTTGTAACAAGGGTTTGGTGGTTTTCTGCTGATGTGCTCTCTGTCTCCATAGGGACCGCTGATGAAGAAGTACCTGCATGAGATTTGGCTTTTGTGACTTGACAAGTTACTATTATGCTTATAGTTAGATTTCCTCTTCTTAAATACATGCCGATGGCTATTTTGATGATTGCGCTTGTTTTGTTTATTGCCTATAATAACTAAAGAAACATAAACAATGGTGATGATGATAAGAATGATAATAGTAACAATATTCATTATGTATTCTCTAACTTTCAGAGGCTTTTAAAAACAATATTATGGAATTAAAATGTTAGATTGTCACTGGGGATCGAAGCCTGGACCCCACTTGCTTAAGGATGCTGGCACATTCTTTGAGCGCGAAAAACCCGCCAAATAGGCCACGGTTGCTAGGGCGTGTTAAACTTACTTCTGCTTCCCCCCCCCCCCCCCCCCCCCCCCCCCCCCCCCCCCCCCCTCCCGAGTTATTTTATTTATGGAGGCCAGCAAGTACTACTAGGATAAAGCACCTACCAAGAATGAAGACTGGAAGTCGATCGCATCTCAAGAAATACCTCCGTTGGACTTCACGGCTACCGCCGTAGTTTAGAAGCCGATATTTTATATATCATTTTCTTACCTTTGTGTGTATGCCATAACATTGAGTTTTTGTTGAATTTCTATTTTACTTTTCTATTTATTCACCTTACCACGTGAACTATTGTCGATTATTTCGATAAAAATCCGTACATTAAAAATATCTCAATGTTATAGCTAGGGTCGACCCCTTGTGGCCCTAAACCCTGGCAAAGTTTGAATCATAGCCGTTCATCCATTCCTGAGCAGTACGGGAGAGAAGATTCTGGATCCATTACTTTAGAGCGCGAGGATTTTTTTATTGTAAGTTGACTCTGCCCCGCCCTAACCGTACACACATAATAGTGAGTGAGGCACAGCTGTATTTCACGGGCACTTATTTGCTACAAAGCAGGGCATGACTTTGTGGTAAATAACGTGCGACTATTCAGCTGGAGTGTGCTACTAAGGGCGCTCAGTCGTTGCTATGTGCCAGCACCCTTAACACACAAGTGCTCTAACCATTGAGTTACGGCAATCAACAAGCAACCAAATATTCCAATTCTGAAGTTATGGGGTACAGATATGCTATAATTTTGCTTTTAACAGACAATTAAAATTAATACCCATGACTGACGACAACGTAGGTATTCATGAATAATTCATGAGCTAATCGTAATAGTAATAAGTAGTAGTAGTAATAATAGCAACAGTAATAATTAATAATAAGTAGTAGTAATAATTATAAAATAATAAGTAGTAGTAATAATATCATAAAGAGCTAGACTAATTTTTTATTATATTCAGAAGTAGTAATAATAATAATGATAACAACAACAAAATAATAATAATAATAACAATTATGACATGTTATCATTATTATTTCATCCAAAAAAAAAAAGAATTTACTGACTAGATTAGAAAATCTTACCAGGATAAACAAAGTGCAATACAGATTCACTGAGTTATAATTTCTGTCGATGGTGAACCACTAATAATAATAACATTCTAATAACAATACAACAATAGACTAAAACAAAACTAAACAGAATATACTGGCTTACCAGGACAGATGCTTCACTGTGGTTGATGAATAAATTTCACACTAGAACTATTAAATAAAACAATAACAACAGCAAAAAACAAAAACAAAAAAAAACAATGCTTACCAGACAGACTGTTTCACTGTAGCTGATGAAAAACTTGGCACTGCTTTACTGGAATTCTCTACCAGTTGACTATGATGAAAATCACTGTCCTGACACTCACTTGGTAGGCTTCCAGAGGTCGTCTACGATTTCCCGCCAAAATCCGCGCTATTGGCAACTTGCACTTACGTGGGTGGTACCGCGACCGACGCTCTTTTTTGCGTCAGTAGTCTTCTAATCCCGTCCAGAGTAGTACACATCTATTTATAAGGAAATTAGGCAACAACCGAAGCAAAATAATTTTGAAAAAGTGGCTGACTTCAACTGCTTTTAAGCTCGGTGCGATCGACTGGTAAGCTTAACTTCTTGTTTGGTGACTCGGTAGAAGCGCCAGTATAATAGACTAGCATTTCTAAATGCAACTGTCACTGGAGTATGTAGATTAGTAAATGTTGGATTGATATTTCGCTCTCCTGGACGTATCTTTAGGGATTGAGTTGACGCAGAAGCCTTTGCTAGTTTAAAGAAGTGGACTTCCTCAAGCTATACAGTATAATCTGTGATGTTGCTTAGTTCCTAACTTTTTTTATTTATTAATTAATAAAGAAAAACAAAAATATGAATAATTCATGAGGTAAGGTGTACCCCTAACCTTAAAGATTATATATTCTGTATATGGAAATTTGGAAGAGGGGTTGGGGGGTGGGGGGGGGGGGGGGGAGGAGAGGAGAGGTGATATGTATGTTCATTGACTGTCAGTTGTATGTATATTGATCTTGGGTGTCTGCACCTCATTTAATGGGTGTGTCCTGTATTATATTTGTGTCCTTCGTTATAAACATCCTCCGAGCTAGAGTCATAATTGAGGTTTTAATGACTTGAATTTCCAATTGTATAAATTCTTCCAATTTGACATAACTGTGATGCTAAATTCCCTGCATTAGTTATTTCTTCTCACTAAAAAACTGTCCTGCATTTAGCTTCTTTTCTTATTTACTTCAGAGTATGCTTATATTTATGTCCTGTATTATAGTGTAACCTAATTTACTCACTTCCACAGGCCATTGAAGGGGGGGGAGGGGGGGGGGGGGGGGGGGGTGAGAGAGAGAGAGAGAGATATATAAGCATTCAAAAAAGGTAATGATGTACTTTGTGTTGGTTGTGCCATTCACAATGTCTTACTAACATGAAATTAGTCTAATGCGTTATGATTGAGAGTTATTTTGGTGGTGATGATAGTTTGTGGTACTGTGCTCATTTCATGGGACAACTAGTGAAGGATAGTCTTGGGCAGCTCTCGATTTCTCAGCAAACACATGTAGTTGGTTTTGATGTGGTCTTATTATACTTCTTTACAATATTCTTTTCTCTCTCTCTCTTTTGTTAATTATTTAGTAACCAAGATGAACATCACGAGAAGAGTTGTCATTGTAGGCTCACTGGCCATGGTTCTGGTGTTCGGTGTAGTGTTTTTGTACACAGATATGGTAGCTGTTACCATCTCCTTCCCAAAACATCGCCTTCCTCTGTACGAGTCTTCATACTCAAACCTGCAGTTTATCCACTCCCTGTCCAAAGATCTCACGGTTCACACGGCTTACTTTGACGCTCGTCCTCGGGATGGCCACAAGAACGTCACTGTCCTGTTTATTAATGTCCACCGGGACATCCTGGATCCAGGACTAATAGCTGGCTGTGGAGTGGACAATCAAGTAGCTTCAAACTTCTCCGTGTACTCCATATTCGAGAACAAGCTCATGCACTGGTGGCTCGGACCCAAACCCGTCTTGTATGAGAACCAGCTCATCTTGTGCTACGACATGCCGTCCATGAACGGTAGCCGGGCGTTTGCTTTGTACCGTGCATCCAATTCGTCCAGTTCCGTCATGCAGACGTACTCCCATAAACCGGTGTTTCACCCAGCACCTAAAATTGCTCCTTGTGACAGGCACGACTTTACTGTTGTCGTTTGTGCGAAGGCGCACAACAAGAAAGCTCCGTGGTTTCACGAATTCATCCAGTACCAAAAAGCCATCGGCGTCGATCACGTGGATTTCAGCGTTTTGGACTCTTTTATTAAAGACGGGGGCTATGACGACCTTGTGCTTAAAGACTCGGTCATTCGAGAGGCCCTGGAGAGTGGATTTGTCAATTTTCGGGTGTGGACAGAGACTTATGAGAAGAATGGAGAAGTCTTCTTCCATTCTGAGAATCTGCGTAAGCTTGGCTGTGTGTACAGGTACCTGGGGACGTATGACTACGCCATGCCGTTGGACACTGACGATTTCTTCGTTCCCAGGGGCACAAGTAAGAATCTGAAGGACTACATAGAAGAGCACTGCCACAGCAAGCAGGCAGGCTCGTGCCGGTTTGACTGGATCCGATACTACCCGGAGCTGGGACTTGTAGGGACAGTGGGTCCCGACGGCAATGTCACAGATCATTTGAAGAACAAACAGAAATTTGAAGTCGGTAACTTCAAGTCAGCGCATTACACTAAAGCCATCTTGGATGCATCATTTCACGATGCGAGATGCAGTAAATGTCTGTTGCCGGGGTATGAAATGATAACAGTGCCCAACTCCGTGGCCTATGTGGCTCATTTGAGGGTAGGAGAGTTCTACAAAAAGAGAAGTATGGACAATTAGGTAACTATTTGACAATTCAAAACCTATTCTTTCTTTCCTCACAGCCGTCATTTTCTATCTCATGGGAATTTTTTTTATTTTTTTATTATTATAATATGCAGTCCTGAATTTTTGAATTTCCTGTAGTCTCAAATTCATGTTTTCTCCACTTTTCTGGTAGAGGATAGAACTAAATGTCCTATAGTGCAGGGCATTTAGCCTATCCTCTACGGGAAAGGTGGTGAAAGTATGAAATTTCCTAAATACGTAACCAGGGTTTCATACAGAGGGGGGGACGCCGTGGAATTTTCCCTCCCCAGCAAAAGTTTTCCCCCTCCAGAAAAATATTTTCCCCCTCCACAGAAAAATATTCCCCCTCCAAAGAAAGCATCCCTCCTCCCTCCCACACACCAAAACTAGATTCCCCTACCCCACTGCCACTCCATCAACAATTTTGTTTTTGAGGGTCAAGTATGATATTTGCCTATTCTCTCAACATTTAGTCCCTACTGAAAGTACGAGAGTGATGTGTATATGTGTAAAAGTTTCTAATTATCCCCCTCCAACAAAATATCCTGTATGAAACCCTGGTAACTATAGGAAATTCAAGTTTTTGCCCTACGTATTTACGTATGTCTACTGCAAATATTTGCCGTCTTCAACTCTATGATCATCTTGTGCCTTCAGTTCCTGCTTTGTCTAATCCCTGCACACTATAGCTGAGAAGTATTCAGTTTCTTTTTGGCCTCTTTGGAACAACAATAAAACACACACACAAATTGCCTCTAGAATATTTTAAACACCAACATGCACCGAAGCTTCAGCTATTGACAGAATTTGAATTAGATTGCTATTATGGACTTGCACATGCAAATTCATCTGCTACTGATTGGATGGGGGGGGGGGGGGGGGCATGGCCCTTAGTCTCTGCGCTGCTTCCCCTATGATGCAATCAGTAGGTGGAGTTAATGGTGGAATGACTCAATTGCTGTATACCATTAACACAGTGAAGTGTCTCGGATTTAGTGCAGGACAACCTAAAGAGTTGGTTATTCAGAATAGATTGTATGTTTATATTTCGGGTTATCCAAACAAGTTGGTGGGAAAGCTGCTTTGCAGGGCCGGGTTCATTTAGGAATCAATTTAAAGAGGTAGAGTTTGCACTATTTCATACAGAACTAAGATGAGAAAGGAGATGGGTTTCAATTACCAAGACAATAATTAGAGCAGCAATAAACTTGTGGTTTAAGAATTTGCCTTCACCTTAATTATTCACTTTTTATCTTTACTTTTTGCTTATGAAATTTTTAGAATATTTTAAGGGGGGGGGGGGGGGGGGGGGGGGCAAGCGAGTGCCTCCTGCCCCATCTAAATGAACCCCTGCTTTGCTTGGTTCTTACAATTATTGTCTGCTGAAATAATTATAATAGCAAAATTGTTAATTAAAATTTAACCCTATTATTATAAAAAATAACCCTATTATTATAAAAAGTAAAGCTATATAACTGGCTCTTTGTTCTGGCAAGGTGATTTGCCCTTAAATGGAGCATATCTGTTGTGTGCGAAATATCCCACATGATTAGGAACATTGACCATACTGTAGCCCGGCTTCAAGCACTTGGGACACCGTGCGTCGTGGAAGGAGGCGTCTAGTATGGCCTTTGTGCTGTGAACTGATTTAAAGTTTCTACTCAATACAGGATCGTAGACGTATGTCTTCAACTGCTTTGTAACATTGCCGTCCGTTATCTCACCCTCGAGTCCACATTTAGCGTAGTACCACATCCACTGAAACTGGCACGATCCAGCTGGCTTGGAGTAGCAGTACTCTAAGACGTAGTCTTTCAGTTTCGTCAAACCTGGGACTCGTGGGACGAAGAAGTCGTCTGTATCCAGAGGCATCGCAAAGTCGTACGTCCTGATGTATCGGTAAATACAATCAAGTTTGCGGAGAATTTCAGAGTGCAAGTAAACGTCTCCATCTTTCCATTTGCCTCCTTCATACCATTCCTTCCAGACTGTAAAAGTCAAATATCCGCTTGAGTATTCCGCCCACAAGTATGGGTCTTTCACGACCACATCTTTAAACCCTTTGTCCGTGATAAATGTATCTAAAGCGCTGACGTGAACATGGTCCACACCCAGAGTCTTCTGGTACTGGACAAACTCGCGAAGAAAAAGCACACGCCTGTTGTGAATTTTGGTACAAGTCACCACGGTGAAATTGTATTTTCCCGTGGGAGTCACCCTGGGTGCGGGCATGAAGAGTGGGTACTGTGATGTCTGCTTGATTTCGCTAGAATTTGGCCCAGTTTTATAAAACACATACACTTCGCTGCCATTTCTGCCGGGCATGTCGTAGCAGAGGGTAAGCATGCTTTCGTATTTGAACGGTTTCTCACCGAGTGATCCGTGCATGAGCTTGTTCTCGTAGACAGAGTGCATAGCAAATGCTGTCGCATTTCTACCATCCACACCACATCCAACCACCCATCCCTTGTCCAAAATAGTTTTGTTGACGCTCAGGAACATTACCGTCACATTTTCGTGATTGTCTCTCGGACGAGGGTCAAAATATGCCGAGTGAACAACGGCGTCCTTGGAGATGGGTACTTTCCAGTTGAATTTTAGAGTGTGAAGTGGTACAGGTGTAGTGGGTGATAATGCTGTTGATGATGTATTTGACAAAAGGTTGAGTAGTTTGCTTCCAGGGTTATGTTGTACGATATCTGAAGAGATAATTGTTCGCTTGGGGAATACGACTCTTTGAAATGCCAGGAATAAGCAGAGGAGAAATCCACAGCAGCTCAGGAACAGAACCTTCTTGAGTGTTATGCTGTCCATGCATGCAGTCCTGCAAGTGAACATATTACAATAAAAATAGTTACAATTGGAATTAATAGCCTCTCATACTCTAATAGAATATATACAGTGTTTCATAGTATATACTGCACAAAACAGTGTAAAAAAGCTCGTAACATAAAACAAACAAAAGAAAACACCAAATAAACTAAAAACTAAACACAACAAGCCAGAAGTACAATAAAGTACAAGCAAAATCAATGACATCAACTACCTAATTCTTCAGCATGAATGCACATGTATTAAATGCATGTAACATGACACCTTTACTACAAACCCTGTACACTCTTTTGTACAAAGCAAAAATGAAAGAAACCAAATGAAACTACATGTACATCATACACTTGAACAAAGATATCTCAGTACTACACATGTGTAGTGGATGCTAGGATATGATATCTCAGTACTACACATGTATAATGGATGCTAGGATATGATATCTCAGTACTACACATGTGTAGTGGATGCTAGAATATGATATCTCAGTACTACACATGTGTAGTGGATGCTAGGATATGATATCTCAGTACAACACATGTGTAGTGGATGCTAGGATACGATATCTCAGTACTACACATGTATAATGGATGCTAGGATATGATATCTCAGTACTACACATGTGTAGTGGATGCTAGGATATGATATCTCAGTACTACACATGTGTAGTGGATGCTAGGATATGATATCTCAGTACTACACATGTGTAGTGGATGCTAGGATATGATATCTCAGTACTACACATGTGTATGGATCTTAGGATATGATATCTCAGTACTATACAACCTGTGGTAGTGGATGCTAGATATGATACTCAGTACTACACATTGTAGTGGAATGCTAGGATATGATATCTCGTACTACACATGTGATGGAACTAGGATATGATATCTCAGGACTACACAGTGGGTAGTGGATGCTAGGATACGATATCTCAGTACTATACCTGTAAATGGATGCTAGATATGTATCTCAGTACTACACATTGTAGTGATGCTAGGATATATATCTCAGTACTACAACATGTTTTATGGTGCTAGGATATGATACTCAGTCTACACATTGTAGTGGATCTAGGATATGATATCTCAGGACTACCAGGTGTAGTGGATGCTAGGATATGAGATACTCAGTACTACACTGTGTAGTGGATGCTAGGTATTATATCTTCATACTACACATGTGTAGTGGATCTAGGATATGATATCTCGTACTACACAGTGGTATGGAGCTAGGATAATATGATATCTCAGTACTACCCTGTAGTGGATGCTAGGATCGATATCTCAGTTTAAACTAAACACAGTGTAGTGTATGCTAGGATATGTTCTCAGTACGCACATGTGTAGTGGATTGGTAGGGATACGATATCCATACTAACACATGCTAATGTATGCTAGGATATATATCTCAGTACTACACAATTTGTAGTGATGCTAGGATACATATCTCAGTACTACACATGTGTAGTGGATGCTAGGATATGATATCTCAGTACTACACATGTGTAGTGGATGCTAGGATATGATATCTCAGTACTACACATGTGTAGTGGATGCTAGGATATGATATCTCAGTACTACACATGTGTAGTGGATGCTAGGATATGATATCTCAGTACAACACATGTGTAGTGGATGCTAGGATATGATATCTCAGTACAACACATGTGTAGTGGATGCTAGGATATGATATCTCAGTACTACACATGTGTAGTGGATGCTAGGATATGATATCTCAGTACAGCACATGTGTAGGATGCTAGGATACGATATCTCAGTACAACACATGTGTAGTGGATGCTAGGATATGATATCTCAGTACAACACATGTGTAGTGGATGCTAGGATACGATATCTCAGTACAACACATGTGTAGTGGATGCTAGGATATGGTATCTCAGTACAACACATGTGTAGTGGATGCTAGGATATGATATCTCAGTACTACACATGTGTAGTGGATGCTAGGAGGATATGAAGCTCAAGTAAACACAGTGTATGGATGCAGGATAACGATAATCTCAGTACACAACACAGATGTTTAGTGGAGGCTAGGATATGTATCTCATACAACACATTTATGGAATGCTAGGATATGATATCTCAGTACTCTACCTGTGTAGTGGATGCTAGGATTGTAATCTCCCCACAAAAGACTACACTGTGTAGTGGATGCTGGATATGGAAATATCTCCGTGACAACTCATGTTTATTGATGCTAGGATATGAAATATCTCAGTACAACACATGTGTAGTGGATGCTAGGATATGATATCTCAGTACAACACATGTGTAGTGGATGCTAGGATATGATATCTCAGTACTACACATGTGTAGTGGATGCTAGGATATGATATCTCAGTACTACACATGTGTAGTGGATGCTAGGATATGGTATCTCAGTACAACACATGTGTAGTGGATGCTAGGATACGATATCTCAGTACAATACATGTGTAGTGGATGCTAGGATATGATATCTCAGTACAATACATGTGTAGTGGATGCTAGGATACGATATCTCAGTACAACACATGTGTAGTGGATGCTAGGATATGATATCTCAGTACAACACATGTGTAGTGGATGCTAGGATATGATATCTCAGTACAATACATGTGTAGTGGATGCTAGGATATGGTATCTCAGTACAACACATGTGTAGTGGATGCTAGGATACGATATCTCAGTACAACACATGTGTAGTGGATGCTAGGATATGATATCTCAGTACAACACATGTGTAGTGGATGCTAGGATACGATATCTCAGTACAACACATGTGTAGTGGATGCTAGGATATGGTATCTCAGTACAACACATGTGTAGTGGATGCTAGGATATGATATCTCAGTACTACACATGTGTAGTGGATGCTAGGATATGGTATCTCAGTACAACACATGTGTAGTGGATGCTAGGATACGATATCTCAGTACAACACATGTGTAGTGGATGCTAGGATATGATATCTCAGTACAACACATGTGTAGTGGATGCTAGGATACGATATCTCAGTACAACACATGTGTAGTGGATGCTAGGATACGATATCTCAGTACTACACATGTGTAGTGGATGCTAGGATATGATATCTCAGTACTACACATGTGTAGTGGATGCTAGGATATGGTATCTCAGTACAACACATGTGTAGTGGATGCTAGGATATGATATCTCAGTACAACACATGTGTAGTGGATGCTAGGATATGATATCTCAGTACTACACATGTGTAGGATGCTAGGACATCGTAATAATAAGAAATCTATGCAGAGTGAATAGACCAGACATTTAGATGAAAGAAGTGATGCAAATCAAGTTGTTGTTTCAAACTTTAAATTATGGTGTCCAAATGTCACAATTTTTTTTTTTTTTGTTGAGATTTTGCCTGTCATTAGTTTCTTCAATATTTAGACTTGAAGTTTGCCCTATTTATTTGTTTCCTGCTTCCTGAAATTTTATTTCCTGAATTGGGAGTGGTTTGTGTGATGTCCAGTTGAGAACAACTATACTCAGGCTTAGTCTTGCTATAGAAACCATGCAATTTCTAAGCACACTCAATTCAGGAAATTAGATTTCAGGCCGCAGGGAGCAAAATAAATAGGACTAACCCCAAAACCACGAAGGTGTAAGGTTGTGGGCTGGCCTTCGAGATAAAAATTGACAAAACTAATCCGACAGAATCATTGAAAATAAGGTTCAGAAAGAGCAGATAAATTTTCTGCTTTTAAATATTTTTCACTAGCCACTGCTGCTTTTAGTTAAGAATTTTGTAACTTCATAACTCCTAGGTATCAGCGAGTTTCTCCACCATTTTTGTTAAGCTTCCTGTTAGCCAGCCTGTCTTCCCAATTCACCCGTTAGTAGAGCTCTGCAATGTACAACCTTGAAGTTAAGATCCCTGGCAATAGTCAATTAATGTTAATTGATACTTTTTTTTTTTTTTTTTTTTTTTTTTTTTAACTGGTCTTATGGTCTTACTTCACTTTACTTCGCCTCGGGTGGGTGGTCTCTTCATTTCCTTCTCTATTAAATCTTAATAGGTTTGCGCGGGTAGAGCGCGTAGACAGTCTGTGAGAAACCTTAACGAATGTGACTATGACAGTAAACAGATCAACAAACCACTATACAACGCAGGGCAAGTGTGATATCCAAAATATTCATGGTAGGACCACAAATTGAATGAAGTGTGTGTGTATGTGCGCGCGCGTGTGTGTGTCCATCTAAGTCCAAGACTACACCTGGCCAACTGGTTGACAAGTTCACAGTTTACCTAATACCAGTTCTACAAATGTCCATTGTATATTGTCAAAGAGCTCTTGGTGGCTTGAGGAAAACCACAAGAGTTTATTTTGGTTGCTGAAACATGTGGACTCTAGTGGAAAGCCAAGAATGAGTGAATGGAGGAGAAAGCCAGGACAGTGGAAGTGGGAATGTTGGATATAGGTTTGGGAGGGAGTGGGGGGAAGAGTTTGAGAATTGAAATGTGGAAGGTTTAAGACCAGTAATTTACTGGTCTTAAGGGTGCTGGCACACCGCCTACTATCCACCCACGCAAACGCGTTGACAGATTGTATTCTGTAAGTATGATGTTCAAATATCAACGTTATCATGTTTTGCTATAGGAGGTTCCTCTACTGTAGCATCTTTTCTTCTGCCTTGCTGCAGAAAGCTGTTTCTTCCTCTTTGTGCCTGCTCTGTAAGGGTGGGCAAAACCTTAAACCCTTTGCAATTTCATCCCCAATCCACCCCCCCCCCCCCCCCCCCCCCCCCCCCCCCCCCATCCCACCCCCCCCCCCCCCCCCGCTGCCCCCCTCCCATTCTGCTGAATGTTTAATTATTGTTGATGGGGGGGGGGGGGGGGGGGGGGCAATGGTGGATTGTTTGCTGCAGCTGTTCCAGCAATGCTGGGAGTAAACTAGTGTTCCATCTGAGTGGAAGGGTGCAATAATTGTCCTCATTCTCAAGATGGCTGACTCTCAAGCCTGTGTGATAACCAGCTGGCACTCGCCTATTTGGATGTTATAGATTTCAGGCTGTGGCTGGAGAGGTGTTGTGTGTTAACTTCATAGCAAATAACAACACATGTTGGGTGTCCAGGGTTAGTGCATTGTAGTAAATACAGTAGTAGAACAGGAGAAAAACAAAACCAAATGTAAAAAACAACAACAACCAATCTTGAATTGCTGTTCTGTTTGTTTAAAGACACTAATCAAAACACAACTACGTATACGAGGAGAGCTACAGTCGAACTGGGCTATTCTAAAGTGATGTATATAGAAGAGACTATGACGATAATGTCAGTCATATACCAAAGCTTCAAGAGGTCCTAGAAGAGAAGAATCTCCCCGGCCTTTAGAATTTTTTTTCAGAGATGCTAAAAAAAAGTGATATTACATGCTTTCAATTCACTTAGTACAAAAACTCACAAAATTAGATTATGAAACCTGCCAACAGATCAGAACCAGATGGCTGATGGGAATTGCCATTTATGGTTCCAAACTAAATAAACAATTACTTTCTGAAATACATGTGGCAGTGGTGTTAGAAGATGTTTCGGTATGGGAGGGCTCCAGGGCTTGGGCCTGTCAGATTATGCTTGAATTTATTAGAATTATTCTTTTCCTTTTTTTTTTTAGAGAGAGAGTTTATAGAGGTTATAGTAGTCGTCCTGTCTGTTTGTCTGTCTGTCACGCTCTGATTTTGGAGAATACTAACAATTAACAGTTGATTTAGGTACGAACTTACTCAGGACGAAGATTTAATTTTTATTGTGCTACTTTTTTTTTAATTGGGCTAATCGTTGAGAAAATGCGAAGCCTTCAGCTCCGCGGTAGGTACCAGCTTTTATGGGCAACGCCCCCTAATGTCACATCATAATCACGTGAGCAAATAATTTCTTGCAGTCAGCTAGCGGTGTAGTTTGATTTATGCTCACAGGGAAGTTAACAGAGTTGAAAGAAGTGAAGTTTCGCGTTGAAAATGCGTATCGGTGAGTGTTTCTGGCTAGTTGAGCTTCTTCTCTTATGAAGACAGCGTTTCCATGTACCATTTTCATTGGTTAAGCTATTTTGATGCCTCATTAAAATAGCTAACAGATTGCTTTTTCTTTTTGAAGGAGATTAGCTAGGTAGTGCTTAATAGCGCTGAGGGTTTGCACCTTTGGTGCTTCATTCCTACTAGAAATAAGTAATGAAATGGTGTTGATTGCAGCAGCTAGCTGTATAAAGTAGGTACATTATGAAATGAATGAGTAAAACTATGAGTCTCTCTGTTCCTGTTGTACTGAATTACTCAATAGCTAGCTAATCTTTCAGTGAAACCCTTGAACATCCCTGTAAATATGTTCAATAAATGAAAAAAAAAAATGCTCTGCTGCAGCTGAAAAAAGTTCAATTGTGAGAAACCTTACCAAACGTTAGGGAGAAAATGTGGATCAGAGAAAGAATTTTAATATGCTCAGCAGTGGATGCACCTTCTCTTCCTTTCAAATTTGTAGGTCAAATGGTAATAATATACATTTTTTGTCAATTCTGATGCAGTATGATTGTTGAGTTGCTCAAGAAGAGAAACCATAGCAATAGCATAATTCTCAAGATGACTTGCTGACTCTGCTGACAGCTCTCCCAGTATTTCAAACTTTTTCCCATTAAAAAAAAAAAGCACTATTGATTTTCTCTTATAATCATGGATTATATGGACTGATTATTCTCATTTTCCTTTCTTATTCTTTTATATGCTTATGTTATTCTAGAATTATTCCACTATGCTATTTCATGTCCATTATTCCAGAAAAAAATGCTAGCATAATCCGGCAGGACCTATCCAGGGGATGTGATGTGTGGTTTACCGGTGTTCATGAAAAAAAAAAAAGTTTTAGATGGTGCCCAAAAATGGGGGGGGGGGGGGGGCTGAAGTCCCCAGAACACCTCTCCCCATGCCACTGTGTAGGTATTAGACAGAACTATCTATCTGCATTTTGTCAACCTTAACTAAACCCTGCTAATGCATTGGTTCAAGGAATGGCTACACCTTTCTACTTGTAGTTATACTGAGACAAGGGAGTAAACTACACATTCTGACAACACTATCTGCTATATATGCTTTCAGTAGCCACTTCTCTCTCCATTATATAAACAGAAGAACTATCTGTATGACATTATACATTATTACTCTAGACATTTTGTAAATTTACAGAACTGAAACAACTTGAATAGTTCATATCAATCATAAGATTCCTTTTTAAAGCTTTTCCAAGTGTAGGCTTGTGTTATCAACATAAGCATATGTGAGTGCTCACAACAGAGCAAGGAGTCCCCATCCCGAGTAAAACCAGTCAACTACCAAACAAACACAAAACAAAACAAAACGAAAAAACAAAAACAAAACAAAACAAAACAACAACAAAAACACCAGGACAATTTTTTCAGCTTGTGAGCACTGTTAGTACCAGAACACAACACAGTGAATTTAAGTGTGTGAAAATTTGTATGCATACATGATTAGGAACTAGAACTGCAATACACTTATTGAACACCAAACTGGTAAAGGGACATGATAAGCACTGGCACATGATAAGCACTGGCACATGATAAGCACTGGCACATGATAAGCACTGGCACCAGACACTATAAATTAATGTAAAGTGTCACCTATAGCAAGTCATTCTACTGTATATCTATTTTGCTCACTGGGAAAAAAAAAGAGACCATCAACAGCAAGTGGCGAGATATCAGTCTGAATACAACAATATACCCTTTGGAGGGCTGATTAAAAACAAAAACAACAACAACAACAAAAAAAACATAGCTAATAATAAATGTAAATAAATACCACACTATACTCTATTCTATATGGTCACTCCTGGACTGGAGGATCAAAATGCCCCCCAAAAAGGTCCTAAAAATCCCTGCCATCACTGTTTCCAATGAAATTAGAGCCACTTCACTTGGAAGTGTGTATGTATTTGTGAAATGATTTCTTGCTCACATACCACATCCCTATTACCCACCTATTTCTCACAAATTCAAAAGTGTAGCAACAAAGGCCCCCCACCAGTAATACAGTGAAAAACAAGGTTAGACTGTGCATTGGATTGATAGTAAGCTTGTATGTATACCGTAGACATGAGTTGTTAAGCCCAGCAATATAGCCAGTTAAGAGTTCACGCGGAGGTTCAGAAACACAATATGCTAGCTAATATGTGTCTATGGCGATATTCTAAAAGAAGAGCACTTGATAATTGAAAGTCATTCGTACACTTTCACAGCTTGTGCACGATGGATCCAATGGTGTCACAGTAATGCATACACAGGATGTTTTTACCTGCTAGTAAAACAATGAAAACATTGAATCTTCGGAACAATAGGCCTCACTTAACAAGACCATAAAAGCATGTCCTTTGATATAGTTCTTAGGCTTCCAGAAATGAAAGTACCATGGCAACAATATGAGGTCTAACATATGTGACCGGATTTGTGAAAACCCGTCTAAACGCGGCATCTAAAGTTTTCTAATTTATTCTACCAGTAGGCTGCAGGGGGCCTTGGGATGCCTTCCTCCTAATTTGGAAGCTGTAGCACAAGCCGTCTTCGCCCTACGCACTACAACACTTCAGTATTTTTGCTAAACTTATTATTGCTGATTTCGAAAAAAAACGCCGGGTAAAGGCGTTGCTAAGGTCAGGGGGCGTGCCTTGTGTCCGTATACTATTACTGCGTGTCTCCGGGACACTATGGAATAAACCGGTTACAGGCGGATTGAAAGAAGTCTAAAAGGCTTAATGCAGGGCTCCTTAACCCTTTCACCGCCAAGTTTACATGGGACTTGTATTCACAATAGACCAAATTTAGTTAACACCCATGGTATCAACATCTATAAATTATGATATTTATTCTTTAATAGCTAAATTCAATCAGTATTATTTATAAACTGTTCTTCTTTTAAATAAAAACTTACTAAAATCTCCTTGCTGTTCTACTAGTAACTACTCATCATCTGTACTCATATCATCTAAAATTGAACGGTCTGCCACAGTATCTGAAAGATAGTCAAGAGAATCTCTTGATAATAATTGCTGGCCCATGAAAGCAGTAACTTCTTCTGTTTCTCCATTTCGTTCACCTTCACTGGAGCTATCTACTAGGCCGAATACATCGTCACTATCGTCACTATCCAGGACACACACCAGGACCTCGTCTCGCGATAGCCTCGCCATTTCTTTACTCAAACTACTTTGAACTTTCAGGAAGTATTACCCTTAGTTACCGTTGACGTAATTATTCTATATTAAGAACAGTACTAAAATAGTCATTTCTAAAGCTTTTAAGCTTTGTTACGTGTCGATAGCATGAACGGTTGATTTTTTATACTTTTTTAAACACGGCCGTACTGCTGAGCGCCATATGGCGCTTATGGCGGTGAAAGGGTTAAGAAACTATGATGGCGAGAATTGCGTGAGTACGTGAATTATGTAGAATAGTAAGTGAATTAGTTAGCTACAGTTTTTCCCCCGCGGTTAGTGAAAAGCCTGCCAATAATTTCTTAGCAACTCTCCGTACACGAGTCCAACCGGCTAGTGTTTCTAGCCTCCTAGTGTGAGTTCTAGAGCACGCCAGAGCTTACAACTGCGTCATAAGCTAGAGCTAACTGGTGTCTATCCATTTCTGCCATAATAAATTTTTCGAAAAAAATCGACCCATAAGGCTTTACCCGGGGATACTGAAAAAAATTGTTTGCCGCGTTTAGGCCGATTTTCCCAAAACCGGTCACATATGAAGGCTAGTAGCAGACATTATGTAATGGCAAAACAACAACAACATTTAATGAAGGCCTGAACG